>Ga0308395_1000717_pt1 | contig 24958 bp, 18 predicted proteins | sample Hotspr20SampleP4_FD_202097 | JGI IMG/M metagenome (GOLD analysis project Ga0308395, IMG submission 202097) | Hot spring phototrophic mat microbial communities from Mushroom Spring, Yellowstone National Park, Wyoming, United States - 20050930_P4 ...
TAATATTGAGATAGTAAAAGTTGTCTCTGGTGGATAGAATTGAGAAAGTGTAAGTTTTGTGGAAAAGAAACTGGTATATTTTTGAGAGAACATAGACTTGCATTGTGTGAGACGTGTTATCCTTCTTGGATAGAAAAACAAGTATCTAAGACAATAAAAAAGTTTAATATGATCAAGCCAGATGATAAGGTTCTTGTTGCAGTATCTGGTGGTAAAGACAGCCTATCATTAATACAGGTTCTAAAAAGGTTAGGCTATAATGTATCTGCTTTGTATATAGACCTTAAGATTAAACATGCAGAATATTCTAGTGTATCAAGAGAGAAGGTTGTTAACTTTTGTAACAAAACAGGGATTGAATTATATATAGTGGACCTTGAGGATGAAGGACTCGAGTCAATAGACAGGATAAGCAAGATCTACAGGAAGACTTGTTCTGCCTGCGGTGCTATAAAAAGATATTACATGAATAAGATATGTTTGGAAAAAGGTTTTAATGTTATAGCAACTGGGCATAATATGGATGATGAGGTTACAACATTATTTGGAAATCTTATACAATGGGATAAAGATTATCTAAAGAGGCAATATCCTGTGATGCCTCAAAATAACTTGCTTGCAAAAAAGATAAAGCCATTTGTTTTTATATCTGAAAGACAGTCTGCTATGTATGCTATTGTTAATGGTATAGACTATATAAGAGAAGAGTGCCCATATTCTAAGACAGCCACAAGTATTTCTTATAAAGAAGTTCTTAGTATGTTAGAGTATAAACACCCGGGAATATTAAGGTTTTTCTTAAATAATTTTTTTGGATCTAAGAATGAAGAAACAAAACTTGAAAATGTTACTTATTGTAAGACTTGTGGAGCACCTTCTTATCTTGAGGTTTGTAAAGTCTGTAAGATAAAAGAGAAGTTGAATCAAAAATGAAAGATTTTTTAAAGAACTTAGGGCTGGAAAACATAACTCTTGTTATAAGAAAAGTAAGGACAAATAGAGTAAGTATAATTCCCACGCCCAATAATGTCCTAATTATAAGAACTCCTAATGTATCAAGAGTCAAGAATTACGTAATTGAAAACTTAAACTGGATAAAAAATGTGTTTGAAAATTATAATCAACACCCTCTTAATCTGGCAAAACTTTTTGAGACTGGATTTGTTATGTTTAAAGGTAAAAAAACTCCTTGTATAAAGGAAGAAGCATCAATAAACAGGGTCTATTTTAATGGGGAGTCTTTTATTATTAAATATAGGGTTTCTTCAGATATTTTGAATATTATAAAGAAAAAACTTAAAAAATTAGCTAAAGAAGAGTTTGAGGCTTTAGTTAAAAAAGAGGCTAAAAGACTTAATATAGGTTTTAATAGACTACGTGTAAAAGATACTAAGACAAGATGGGGTAGTTGTTCATCAAATAGAAATATAAACTTATCCTGGCGTTTAATAATGGCACCTACTTATGTATATAACTATGTCATAATTCATGAACTTATACATATTGAAGAACCTAATCATTATAAGGACTTTTGGAATAAGGTAAAATTGTATTATCCTGAGTTTAAAGAGGCTAAAGACTGGTTAAAAAAGCATGGAATTTATTTATACACTATTTAATTTAAAATTTTGGAATAAAATTTTAAGGATTTAGTATGGTATCTATTATAGTTTTACTTATAGTTTTTGTCCTTATTGCAATAAGAGATGTAAGTAATATAAAACTTAAAATATGGGAAACAATGTCATTAGGTGCTTTAATAGTTCTTGTGACGGGGCAAATAAGTTTTAAGGATGCATTATCAGCTATAAATGTTGAGGTAATATTGTTCCTGTTTTTTATGTTTGTTATAGGTGTTGGGCTTGAAGAGAGTGGTTATCTTGAGTATATTACATTTCATATTTTTAAGAGGGCAAAGAATAAAAAACAAATTATTCTAACATTGATTTTTGTAATGGGACTATTATCTGCAATACTTATGAACGATACTATTGCTATAATAGGGACACCGATTTTAATTCACTTGTCAAATAAGTTTAATTTTAATATAAAACTATTACTTTTATCACTTGCTTTCTCAATCACAATCGGTAGTCTAACAAGTCCATTAGGTAATCCTCAAAACTTTTTAATTGCAACACAGATGATAAACCCCTTTTTTTACTTTTTTAAATACCTTTTTCTTCCTACGCTTATAAATCTTTTTATCTGTTTTCTTATGTTAAGACTTTTTTATCAGAACGATTTTAAAGGTCAAATAGATACAAATGACTTGAAAGAGGAAATAAAAGATATTAATCTTGCTAAAGTTTCAAGAATATCAGTTATATTGTTAGTGTTTTTTACAGTTTTAAAAATAGTTATTGGAATAATCGATAATAACCATAATATACCTTTAATATATATAGTGATTTTTTCTGGTCTTCCTTTGATTATTTTTAGCAAGAGAAGGATTGAAATAATAAAAAAGGTTGATTGGCACACATTGATCTTTTTTGTATCAATGTTTATACTAATGCAGAGTGTGTGGAATACAGGATTCTTTCAGTCTATAGTAAAAAGTATTGGGATTGATCTTTCTTCTAAAGTTGCTATAATACTTTTAAGCATTTTGATAAGTCAATTTATATCAAATGTTCCCTTGGTTGTCCTTTTACTTCCTATAATTCTTGACTTAGGTGGCACAAAAGAACTTATTGCACTTGCAGCAGGTAGTACTATAGCAGGTAACTTATCGATCCTTGGTGCAGCAAGTAATGTAATCATAATTCATAATGCTGAAAAAAGAATTGGTATAGGTGTAGGTTTTTTTGAGTTTGCAAAGATAGGAATACCTATGACTATAATTAATACTCTTGTTTATTTATTTTTTTTAAGTATTTAATTGTAATATTATCAATACTTGACTTAAAAAGACTAGTTTTTTTAGATTAGAAGTTTATAAAAAATTCCTTTAAAAACTTGAGAAGACTTTATAAGATAAATATTTTTTAAGAAGATTTTAAACAAAAAATTTAGTTTTTTAGAAAATTATGTTTTTTATACTGTTATATATATAAATATACTTTGAATAGATAATGCTTTTATTATTTTAGATATTTTTTCCTCAGAACTAATATTTCGGGTTTATATCCCATATATACTTTATATCTTTATACACCAAAATTAAAAATATAACTGTTGAAAGTTATTATCTGATTGTTTAAAATAAACCTTTTTAATTAAAATTAACTTTTTTATAAAAGATTACTATTTTAATTTTGATCTTTTAAAGATTTAAATAACTTAAAACAATTTTTACTAAATGTTCAATTTAAAAAATCAAGTTTTTATTAAATGAGATTTAATTTAAACAATAACCTATTATTAGAAAAACTTTTTAAAGATTGTGTACTTATTATAAATTAGTCTAAAAAGATACCAAACGAGTTTAAAAGTAGCTTACTTGATGTTGTGAAGTTCTCAAGTGTATTGTTTATCATATCATAGACTGTTGAAATCATGTCTTTTTGTTCAAATGTGATTGAGTCTTCAAGTATTTTGGGGTCTTTTTGTGGATTATTTATTGGGTCATTCAATATCTGTCTTATTTTATGAGGATTTATTTTTACTTTTCCTTCATATATAAGTACTTTTGGGCTTTCTACTCTGTTTATTACTTCTTTTACTTTACCTTCGGGGGTCTCTATATATGATGTTATTTCTTTTACTACATAGAGTGTAACTTGGTTAACAAAATTATTCTTTTCTTTTGTTTCAAAAAAGAATGATAAAAATACTTTTTGAAAAAAGTCGAACAAAATAAAACTCCAGTGTTTTTTGAATTAAAAGCCTAATTAAATTTAACTTTTTATCTATATTAAGTAAAAATATTTATTACTCTAAATTAAAATTTTCTTATTTTATGACCAAGTCTATCTAATAAACTTCTTATTTTTACCTAAACAAAAGTAATTGAATAAAAAAACTATATGTTTTTTTAAGCCTCAAATAAAAAAAAGTGGTGATTGTTTAATATAAGCTTTTTTAATTAAAGGTAGTGTATAATTAATTGTGTTATTGAAATTCCTCTTGAAGGGTTGTATTATATATAACTACAAGAAATTAGACAAAAAAACCTATCAAGGAGGAATTCGCAATGGACAATATAATTTTAGAACAATTATCCAAATATTTCAAGGAGGATGATACAAGAAATAATGTTAAAAAAGAGGGAAGCATATTTAAAAGATCATATTAAGGCAAGAGGCAACGGATACTATAGAAGGACACCAAAGACGATATTTGGAGATATGGAGCTTATACCTTGAACAAGAGATGGAAATTTTAAACCATCTATAATACCCGAATGCAAAAGGGTTACTTTTATGTTGGATGATATAGTAAGAGCATTATTTTTTGCAGGCTTAAGTGTGCCATAAAGACCGGTTAAGAACAAAGTCAGAAAACAGCATTTTGAACAGATATTAAGGGAATTGGAATATATTTTTTAATCAGAAATAAAAGATTAGGCTAAAGATAGACTTTTTGTATTGGAGCAAGCTTTACAGGTATTTTAATAATCTTAGAGGTAAAATAGATAACTACACTTATTTTTTTAAATATTCCTGTAAGCTAAGAAGTTATTTTAGTACGACTAACTGGATAGGGAGGTGTTTTAAGGAGAAGGATAATATTCGTATTAGGGGGTATTTTTACTCTAAGGAGAGTGAAAATAAATTTTTATGTATATTTTTTTAGAGATAAGAACTTAAAATATCAGAGGAAATTAAGGTACTTAAATATTTTTGAGGAGGCATTTAATGAATAAAAATCTTTCAAGAGGGATACTTGACACAATTAACTTTATATTACCGCTCTCGATCTAATTAGTTAACTTTATTAATTACAATAACTTTGTAGTTTTAATTAACTTTTTGATTTTTTCATTCTTTTTGTTTATTTTTTATATATTAAAACATAAGAGTTTTATTAAAAAGATGGATTTATAAAAATGGAAAATATATACAAATATAATAACAGTAGTAAAGTGTTTACTTTCCTCTTTGACCTTAGCGGCACACTGAATATATATATATATATATATATATATTGTAAGACATTTATTATCAGATATTTTTTCTATAAATAAAATAAAAGTAATATTTTTAAATAAAATTAATGAGGCTTTATTATGACTACATTAAACTTATTAAAAGACTATAAGATAGAAGATAAAGTAAAGGATGGGAAATATAAGACACTAATAGGATACAAAGATAGTACAAAGACTGTTATAAAAATATTCCCTACAATTCCTGAAAACTATATAAACATATTCCTCTTTAAAAAAGAGATAAAAAGAGTTAATGACCTAGGTCTTGTACAAATAATCGACATAATTGAAAAAGACAAAGAGATTATACTTACCTATAAATACATTGAAGGTGTACCTTTATCAAACCTCAAAGGCAAATTAAGTCTTGATGAGATATTAAAAATAATGATAAAAACATTTTCTGTTATAAAAACAGCTCACGATAACAACATATACCATTTTAACTTAAAACCTGAAAACATAATCTATAACAAAGAAAATGACACTGTCTACATACTTGACTTTGGGATACACTTCTTAAAAAAAGAAATATCTTTATATACAGCACCTGAGTTTATAACAACAAATGACCTTAATTCATCTTCTGACATATATTCACTAGGTTTGATATTTTACGAATTGATCTCAAAAAAAGAAATATCTAATACTCAATTTCCATCATACAACAAGATATTCAAAAAAATACCACTTAATATACTAAAAAACGAAATACCAGAAAAATTGAACACAATATTTGTACGACTTTTAGAGATTGACCCTGTATATAGACCTGATGCAGGTTATGTTATAGAATTCTTAGAGTCCTACTTAAAAGGCAAAGAAATAAGAAGTGAGTTTGGTGTCTCCTCTAATATCCAGGATATACTAAAATATCCACCTTTCATCGGTAGAGAAGAAGAAACTTTTTTCCTATATAAAGAGATACACAGGATTGTTACAAATAAAGTAGGTAATGTTATTTTTATCAAAGGAAAAGAAGGTATAGGAAAGACAAGACTTATATCAGAGTCTTTCAAAATATGCAATATGCATTTTAATATACTTGAGGTCAAACCAGAAACAAGTTCAAAAACTATACCATACTATCTTATAAAAAAATTGATATTTGAGATCTTGGTACTGCTGGAAAATGAAAACCAAGAATCCAACATGATGAAAAGCAAGATAAGTCTATATGCTGATGGTCTAGACATTAAAGAAATATGGAGTCTAATCAAAGATGTTGCAGACATAGACTTCATAATGTCATATAAAGACTATAGCCTAACACTTGACAAAAGCATTGAGAAAGAAAGGTTTGTTATAATATGTCACAAACTGTTTGAAATACTCATAGAAAGATTTTCTCCTCTAGTCATAGTTATCGATAACCTTGAGTATACTGATGAACTTTCATTAGAAATATTGTCCTCTCTCCATGAATTACTCTCAAGCAAAGTATTAACTATATTCGTCCTAAATACTGACTATGAAACAGATAAAACAAGGTTATTTTTAAACAATTACCTAAAAAATGGTGGAAAGTCGATTGAACTTGTTGAACTAAGCTTTAATGAAATACAAAATTTTATTCAAAAATTTTTAAACAACTACTCAAAAGAAAGTATTTTCTTTGCATCATTCATATACAACCTTTCTAAGGGTAACCCATTCTTTACTATACAACTGATAAAATACTTTTCTGAATGTCTTTCATATAATAAAGAGAAGGGTGCATATGAAATAGACAAGAGTAGACTAGAGAAGGTCAAATTACCAGAGTTTTTTTATCAGATAATATCTAACCTGTTTGAATCCTTGTCCAATAAAACTAAAGAGTTTTTAAAGTCATTTGCCCTATTAGGTGATGGGTTTGATATAGACTCCATTATAAAGATTACCAATAGTATGCATTGTTTAGGTAGAGCGGTTGATTTGTTTGATATAGACTCCATTATAAAGATTACAGGTTTCTCTATAGAAGACTTTGAAACAATATTTAAAGAACTACTTGACTCTTCAATTATAAAAAAAGAAGACCTTCTTGGAAAAGACTATTACTATTTTACCCACTCTTTTATAAGAGAGGTTATAATCAGTCTCACAGGAAAAGACAAAGAAAGTATTAGAAAAAACCTACTTAATAACCTTATAGAATTTTATGAAAAAGAAAAGAATAAAGAGAAAATAGTAATATCTATAAGTAGTCTTGCAAAAAATGAAAAAGATAAAGAGCCTTTTTTAAAATACTTTTATGAAACTGCCAAAATATATAGAGAGAATGGTTGGTATACTGAAGCACTGAATTACTTTATTTTAATCTCTAAACACTTTGAAGAAAACAATAAAAAGGATGAACTATACTTTGACGTAGTATATTATATTTCTCACATTGCAAATATTATTGGTGATATATCTTTAGCTCAAGAATATTCTCAAAAACTTTTATATTCCGATAACAGGTTAAACAAGATAAAAGGTTTATACCTACTTGGGGAGTCAAACTTTAAAAAAGGAGAGTTTATAAACTCTGCATCATACTTTAATAGAGTAATTGACTTAGTAAAAGAAAATAAAACAATAAAGAAAGTTCTTTCTTCTGGATTAAAAGACTTTAATATTACACTTATAATAAGCTCTTTATACTATCTAGTTTGGATATACTCATTTATTAACTATAAAAAAACAAAAAAATATATATATCTTCTTAAAAGATATACTGAACTATTAAGCCCAAAAGAGTTTTATCACTATTTCGGTTATAGAACACTTGCTGCTTTTTATTTATCATTAGGTAAAATAAAAAAATCTAAAAAAATCGTTAATAAATCAATGAATATAGCAAGAAAATATAAGAATGAATATGCTATTGCTGTATTTAACCAATCATTGGGATACATACATCAGATAAAAGGTGATTATGATGAAAGCATATTTTTTATAAAAAACTCTCTTGAATACTTTGATAAAATAAAAGATATAAGAGAAATAGGTGTATCATTACTTATATTAGGTTTTAATTACTACTACAAAGGTGATTATAAAAACGCAAGTAAGGCATACGTTAAGTTTTCATCTCTGTTTAATGAGATTGGAGACTATTATGGTATATTATCATCATTTATAATTCAAGCAAAAATACTGAGAGAAAAAGGTGATTATTTCAACTGTGAAAATATTCTTAAAATCTCTAAAAAACTTAGTGATGAAAAAGGTATAGACTATGTAAAGGCTTTTATATACCTCGAGTATGCTAAATTAAAGTCTGAGGGAGGAGAAATAGATGAAGCAAAGGAGATGATTCTTAAGGCTTATTCATTATTTAAGTATTCAGGAAGTTTTGCAAGTTACTTTATAGCATATTACCCTATAAACCTTGAGATAATGATTAACACATATCTTCACAATAAGTTTTCATCAGATAAAGAAGAGAAAAAACTTAAGAGATCTGTATTAAGAGAGGTTAATAGGTCTATAAGGGCCACAAGAAAATGGGTTAATTATAAATATCTTGTCTTTAGAGAAGCAGCAAGGTTTTATGAAGTCTTGGGAAAAAATGGAAAGGCTTTAAAATACTATAAAAAAGCGATTAAAGGACTTGAAAGACTAGGAAGACTATATGACTTAGGTTTATGCCTATATTATTTTGGAGTCTTTTTAAAGAATAATTACAAAGAAATTGACTATTCTATACCTCTTAAGAAAGCATTCTCAATTTTTAATTCTATAGACAATAAAGAATACACTAAAAGAATCTCTTCTCTGATAAGTACAAATGAATATAAAGATACAATAAAAGAGATAGATTCTTTAAAACTTAAAATGATAATCAATTTCAATACTGAGATAGCATCTATACTGTATATAAGTATACTATTAAACTTGATACTAGACTATTCCATAAAGATAACAAATGCAGAAAGGGGTATACTATTATTAAAAGATGAAAAAGGGAGCATAGAGCCAGTTGCTTATAAATACATAGAAAGATTAGACACAAGGTTTTCTAAAAAAATAGTTAAAAACGCTATAGACTCAGGTAATTACTTTATAACAACAAACATAGACAAGGCTATAGAGGATGAGTTAAGTTCATATAACATAAGGTCAATAATGTGTGTACCAATAAAAAAAGAGAATCATGTAATTGGTGCAATATATCTTGATAACAGTCTTATAAGTGGAATATTTACAGAAGAAGATGTAAACCTTTTATCCATATTTACCAATCAGGCTTATGTATCAATAGAGAATGCAAAACTACACACTAAGGTTATAAGAGATGACTTAACAGGAACATTTAGTAAGACATATTTTGACTTTCTTATCGATAAAGAGATAGCAAGATGTGAAAGATATCAATCAACTTTTTCACTACTTGCAGTTGATATTGACAATTTTAGTTTTTTGATAGATATGCATGGTCCTAAAAAAGGTGATGAACTTATAAAAAGGGTATCTTACACTATAAATGAGTGTATAAGAACAACTGATTATATATCCAGGTTTTATGAAGACAAGTTTTTTATACTATTACCTGAGACAGACCTTATTGGTTCAGAGATATTAGCAAAAAGAATATTAAACAAGTTCAGAGATAGTTTATTTGATAATATAAAGATCACAGTAAGTATAGGTATAGTTAACTATCCATATAATGCTATAACAAAAAAGAATCTCTTATACCTTGCTGATGAGGCTTTGGATGTAGCAAAAAAATTAGGTAAAGACTGTTATTTTGTCCAAAAGTCATCAAGTATTATAGACACAAAAGACCTTTACATAGATAAGGCATTGTCTAAACTTGAAAATATTTCTTCTATTATAAAAATATCTCATGATATATCAAATCTTGTTAATGTTGAAAAAGTTATTGAAAAGATTCTTAATAAAGCTATGAAAATTCTCAATACTGATAATGGTATAATAAGTATAGAGAATGAAAATGGTAAACTTGAAGTATTATCCACTGTTGGATTCGATTCTGTCCCAGAGTATGCAAAAGAAATAATAGATAAAACTTATAAAAATGCAAAAGAGATTATAATAGATTGTAAAGACTTTGAAAAATATGATATTAAAACAGGGGATAGCCTTATTTCTTCAATAATTTCTATACCTATAAAGTTTAGAAAAGAGGTTAAGGGTGTTTTCTATTCTCATTTAAAAAGGAGTGTTGACATTTCTGACATAATGGTATTAAATATAATTTTATCTCAGGCTGCAATTTCAATAGAGAATGCAAAGTTTTATAAGATAGGAGTTGAGATACAAAAACTTGAAGCAGAAAAAGAATATCTTGAGAAACTACATAAACTTAAAAATGACTTTATAAACATATTGAGCCACGATATAAAGTCTCCTATAGGAAAAATAAAAATGATAGCTTCTCTCTTGAATGACTATGCTTCTGACTTTGATGAAAAACAAAAAAAAGAGTTTTTATCTGAAATAGTGTCCTCCTCTGAGTTTGTATTAAGACTTGTTGAAAATCTACTGGATGTATCAAAAATAGAAAAAGGAGACCTTGTATTAGAAAAAGAAAGTGTTAATTTTACTGAGTTTGTCAACGATATAATAAGAGAAAACATGTTTTTGGCAAGAGATAAGGGTATAAAGATTGATTATCAATATGAGGAAACACCAGAAATCAAGATAGATAAAATAAGGATAACACAAGTCTGTAACAACTTTATATCTAATGCTATAAAATTCTCACCATTAAACTCTGAAATTACAATAAGTGTCAACCGAGATGATAAATATGTTGTCTTTAGTGTAAAAGATAATGGACCTGGTATACCTGAAAAAGAACAGGAAAGTTTGTTCAAAAAAGAGTTTTACCAGACAAGTGTCAAGTCTTCAAGAGGAGAAAAGGGGACAGGACTTGGACTATTTATATCAAAAAAAATAATTGACCTTCATAGTGGTGTTATTGGGGTTGAGAGTGAAGTAGGAAAAGGTTCAAGGTTTTATTTTAAAATACCAATAAACTAAGAGACAAGTCATACTTATTTTTAAAAACTATTTTTTATAAGTTAGAATAAGTTTTCGTTTGCCTTTGCATTACAAAGATAACAGACTAAAGATTTGGAAAAATTAGTTTTTAAGACAAAACTTTATTTTAAGTTTTATTTTTTTTCTTTTGTAGGTCAAATAAAAAAACTCTTTATTTAGACAAGGATAAAAATAGGTTTTTAATATTAGAAGATACATAAGAATTTTATTTAAAAATTTTACTTAAAAATTTCAAATAACTTTATATAAACTTTTTTTATTAAAACAACACACTTTTGGTCCTTAAGGTTGGATATCTCACTCAAGACTTATTTTATAGAACAAGGGATCATTATCAATTATAGTCTTATTAAGACCCCTCTCTATAGATAGTCTTGCATATTTCTTTGCAGAAAAATCATCTCCTGAAAGTGCATAAACCTGTGCTAACAAATAGTAGTAGTAAGGATTTTCAGGCAATAGTCTTATGACAACAGTATAGCAGTCTATAGCATTATCATAGTCTTTTTTTACAGTATAAATTCCAGCCAAAGAAGCATATGGATAGACAAAGTCTGGCTTGATTTTTATCGATCTTTTATATAAAGACTTCGCCTCTTCTATATTGTTCTTCTTTTCATACAGTTTACCAAGGTTATATAAAAAAATGTAGTCATACCTACTCTCTTTCTCTTCTTTTAAGATATTGATGGCATAATCAAAAGCCTCTTCATACTTACCTTGGACCAAAAGCAGATTAAAAGCATATATCTTAAGGTCATAGAAATTAATATCTTCAATAAACCTATTTACAACAAAAAAACCTTTATCATACTCACCAATTTTTACATAAATAGAGAGTAGATTAAAGAGAGTATCTTTATCTATGTCCTTGAAAAACCTTAATTCCAAGCTCTTTTTTGCCTCCTCATACCTATTAAGCTCATACAATACCATAGCCCTAAGTATATAATCATACGGTGACTTCAAACTGACATCTGAAAGAATTCCAAGTGCTTTCTCATTTTCCCCAACTCTATAAAAACAGTAAGCCTTTATTTTTGCAATGTCTTCAGTAAATTTCTTTACCTTGTCAAGATAGTATATTGCTTTAGAAAAGTCTTGATTTTTAATATATATAAGTGCCATTATAACAAAAGCCTTATCATTATCCAAACCCTCGATTATTTTCATAGCCTTATTATTTTGATCGTTTAAAAAATTAAAAAAAGCATTGTTTATATAAAATATTTCACTTTTATCAAACCTTTCAAGAAAAAAAGATGTTTTAATAACCTTTTGATAATCATTTTCTTTTAGGGCAGAATAAAAATAGTTCTTATACACAATCAACAAAAAACTGTCAGGTAATACCCTACTTGTTTTTATTAAAGCCTCTATACTCTTAGAACTATTTCTATAGTCACCAATATTGTAATACAAGAGTGACATCAAAAAATAAACCAAAGGAGTCTTATTATCAAAATACTCAAATATCTTAATTGCTTCCTTATATTTTTTTAATTTTATAAGTGTCAGCCCAGCATTAAAAACAAGGTTTTCATTCAATATGGATGATGTTTTTATACCTTTTTCATACCAATACCAAGCCTCTTCTAGTCTTCCCTGAAAGTACGATATGTTCCCAAGATAAAATGCTATTTTTGGTGAAGGCTCCTTATTAAAGAGCTGAAAAAAGATAGAATAAGAATTGTTATAATCTTTTTCTTCATAAAGTTTAACTGCTGTATCAAAGTCTATATTTATTGCTGATATACTGGTTGTAATAAAAAAGAGAATAATAAACCTTTTCAATATCCTTCCCTAACAATATTTTTTATAATATCGCTATTTCCAAGTAATGTCTTTAAAGTTTTTTCCAAAAAAGAAACAGGTGCAAGGTTCTGAGGAGTTCTTTTATCGAAAGGTGAGACAAGCATAGGCAAAAAAACTGCAGTAAAGTCAGCTATTCTTTTTATCTCTTCAAAAGAGAAAGAAGATTCAAAAGCCTCAAGCCTTATAAGGCTATAAATCCAGGGTTCATAATTAAGTCTTACATACCATGAATATTTCCTTGGTCTATCTATTATAAAAATACCACTCCTTGACTTACTAACCTCTATTTTTTTTAGTTCAAGGAAGTCTTTTCTCTCAAGATACATCTCTCTTATAGTCTTTACAAGTCCTATAACATTTTTAAAGATTACTTGTATTGGCCCATCAAGAATGATCAATGCATTATACCTTTTATTAGCAGACTTTGCAACCTTTTCCTCAAGTGACCTTAAACCATTTGTTATATCAGAAAAAAACTCAATGTTTTCAAAAATAGTATTCTTGAATCTTAAACTCCACTCTGATAAAAACCTATCTCTTATATCATCAGTCATATCAGAGACAACAACTCTCCTAATCTCAACAAGTTCATCAATCAATCTTGGCTCTTCCTTAAGTATAACTGCTCCAGCCCCTATGCTATAAACTGAAATATTAGTTAAACTCTCTTCAATGACAATATTAAGTTCTTTTCTCATAACTCCATCAACAAAAATAAGTTCATAAAATGAATTAGAAGAAACACTCGTAACAATATCCTCTTTCAGGTAAGAAACTGTAGATAAAGAAGGAATAAAAGGTTCGTAATCTTCTCTAAAGTTAAAATAAAACATTTTCTATCCTTTAGTTTTTACGGGCAACAAGTTTTGAATAATCCATTTTTATACGTGATATAAGATAAGAAAAGTCATCATAAAATCCAGATAAATACTCAGGCTTAAAGTCAGGTCTTACTCTAAAAAAGTGTGGGTATATGTAAATTAATTTCCCGTTATAAAAATTGAACTCAAATACAACCTGTTCCTGTAGATTTTTACCAAGTCTATACTGATCAAAAATAAGATTGCCTGTTGAATAAATTATTGGCTTACCTTTATAAAACTCAAAAGGTTGAAACGTGTGAGGGTGACCACCGATAACACCATCTGCTCCCAAGTCAATTATTTTTCTAAACAACTCTACTTTATTATTCTCAGGTAATAAAATAAACTCTTCTCCAGTATGAACACTTACAAAAAGATAATCAACCCCTCTTTTAGCTAAAGATATGTCTTCTGCAATATTTGAGTCTTTTAAAATGAGAAGTCCTGGTACATTCTCCTCTGCATTGTAGCTGTAAGGATATATATCATTATAGGCAATTATCCTAACTTTTTTCCCAGAAATATCTAATACAGGCGAAAGCAAAGATTCTTGCCTATCAAGCCCCATACCAGTATAATTTATCCCATTAGACTTAAGGTAACCGATAGTATCAAGTGCTGCAGTAAGACCATAGTCAAGTATATGATTATTTGCAAGACTTACAATATTTATCTTAAGGTCTTTTAACACTTTAATATACTCAGGTTTTGCCCTAAAAAATATTCCCTTTTCAAGATTAAACATCTTTCCCCTATTAGATATCGGACACTCAAGATTAGCAAAAGATATGTCACCTGTTTTAAAAATCTCCTTTAAGTCTTCTATAATATATTCATAACCATACTTTTCTATCTTTTCACCAACTCCTCTATCAAGCATTATATCTCCACCAATAACAATAGAAGAAAAGTCTTTATAACCATTGGCAGTATAAGAATACAGATCACTGTTGTTAAATCTTGCAAATATAACATGTGATAGAGAGTACTTTCCATTAACTATCATGCTTTTTGCAGGATAATAACCATCAATCATTATAACATTCATATAAGGATTAAGCTCTTCAAGAGATATTATAAATATAGCATCTTTTTTTATCTCATCATTAGATGGTATAATCTCGTTTTTAAAAAAACTTTTCTTAGCTTTAGTAGTAATATAAATCTTATAATCTCTAAAATAACCTTTTTTTATAGAATCTAAGAAGTCTTTATAATGTAAATTATGAATATCTTCAGGCCCAACAATTACAGCAGCATCAATATATAAAGGTATAGACCTATCACCAAATCTATCTGTAATAACAACATCAGAATTTGAGCACTCATTTATCCTCTTTACACTTCCAAGAAAAGAAAGGTCAAATTTATTTTCAAAATCCTTTTCATAACAGATTGATATAAAGTCTTTCTTAATTCTATTGTTGTCTTTATAGAATGTTAAAGCATTGAATGAAAATCCAAGAAGGCTTACAACAAGAAAAACAGATAAAAAATAACCGTGTTTAAGCCAATTAGCAAAACCAATTATCCTTATAAAAGCAAGTTTTATATTAAAAAACTTTTTTGTAAACACAAACTTTTTATTAAAAAACCTAAACAACGAAATATAAGACCTAATGTTAAAAGAGTCTATAAATGAAACAAGTCTTATTATATAATATGTTACTTTATCATAGACAAAAACTAAAAATGACTTGAATCCTGAAAATATGTCCAATAACCAATTAAAACATAATATAACAAAATATCTTAAAAGTCTAAGAAAACTATTTAAAAACGATAAAAATGGCCTTAAAAAATACAATATTTTAACAAAGACAAATATTGACTTGAATCTAGCTAAAAAGTAATAAAGTTTTTTACCCCTGTAATAACTATAGTTAAGAAGTCTTTTTATTATACCTATTGAAAAGATTATCTTATTTTTGAATAAATTTAATCTTCTTAATAAGGTTTTAAAAGGTTTATTTAAAAACAAAAGGAGAGTAAAAGAATTGTTTTTAATAAAAAAGCCTATAGTTTTTAAAAGTTTATTAAATCTTGTCTCAGACCTTAAAAAAAATAAAATTAACTTAAACGTACTGTATGTTTTTAACTTAAGTTTTAAAATCTTGTTTCGTAAATAAGGTAACAAAAATCTAATAAAAACAGGAAGGGATAAAAGAAAATGAGAAACAAGATTAAAAGCAAGTCTTATTTTTTTAAACCTTTTATTTATAAATAAAAGCCTTAATATCCTATTTTTATCTTTTCTATAAACAAATTGCTCTATAGACTCTATTCTTTTTATCAACATAGCCTTAAAATTGATAAGTAAATACAGAAGTGACTCTATTAACTTAAGTCTTTTTATAGTCTTGTGTAAAGAATTAAAGAAAATAATAATGATCTTAAAAACTGAAGAAAGTCTAACAATAGAGTAAATAATTTTAACAAGAATATTAATCTTTATATATATATAATTTGATATTGGAATAAGTATATAATAAAATCTTTTAATTAAATAAAACTTATTCTTTAGAGCATACCTATCAAAAGATAAAATAAGTTTTATATAGTACCTAAGCCTTATTTTCAACAATTTTTTTATTAAGAGTTTTGAGTAAAAACAAAATTTTATTATAAAATTTTTAAAAATTAGTATAAAAAAGGAAAATAAGCGGACGACCCAAAATGGTAAAAAAACAACAAAATGTATAGAAAAATAACCAATTCTAAATAGTATATTTTTACGGTTTTTTCTCTGTGTCTTAAAATGTATTTTTCTAATGAATAGACCTAACCATTTTAAAAAAGGTTTTATATCAAGGATTTTAGATATTTTTTTAGAAATAATTTTTTTAGATGTCTTTAAAAGATAAGATAATAAAGACAAGACTCTTACACTTTTTATTGTCTTTCCTATAACACTTAATAATGGTAATAAAAACTTAATTATACAAGAAAATTTTTTAGATTGTTTAACAAAAAAATATGCTTCTTTTATATTTCTTAGACCAAGTTTAAAAAAATTGAAGAATATAATAAGTATCTCTTTTAATTTACTAAGTAAAACTATAAAAAAACTTTTAATGTATTTATTCATAAATCCAAAACTCTTTACATATTGTTTATTTATTTTTTTAAAACCTTAAAAAGAGTAGCCAGCAAGGTATAGATTATCAACTCAAAAACCCCTATTAAAAATATAATCAAAAAAAAGAATAATCTCATCTCAATAAGAAAGTGTCTGTTAATAAAAATCTGCTTTATAAAAAAAAGATTAACAAAAGGAACTATATTAGTTATTAAAAAAAAGAATAGAAGAGCAAAAAAATTACTAACACCAATATAATAACCTGATTTAACAGCATCATAACCTGACTTGTCAAGATAAAAAACAGAGAAAAGAGAAAAAGGGATAAACATACTTATAAAAATACCTGGTGCAATAAAAAATAATAGGCCAAATAAAACAAGTGCAAATAGTAGTGTTATAGTAACCAGATAGTGATACAACTTGGTGTATAAAAAACCAAAAAAGTATTTTAACCTTAGCTTAGTATCACTATACTTAGCAAATATAACCAGTGAAAACATAAAAAAACTCTCCAGTATATTATAAACAACCAAAAAAATAATAAAAAAGGTTTTATTAACTTCTTCTGAGTTTAAAATCCTATTAAAAACAAGTGTAAATACTATGGCAAGTGGTAAATAGTACAAAAGGAAAGACAGAATAATAGTAATGCTATTATTTTTTACAAGTAATTTTAATTCATTAAAAAAATTTTTTATCATGATCACACCAAAAATATAAAACTTGAAAATCTTCCAGCCTTATCTTTTTCCCTTCTGTAAGAATAAAGAGCCATATCTCTAAGAGTAGACCTAAAATTACTCATAAGATTTACAACACCGATGGCCTTAAGTCTCTTTATAATCTCTTTCTCAAGATCAAGAAATAGTTTACCTTTTTCCCTGATAAAAACGTCATCGGGAAAAAATGATAACATATCTTCCTTAACCTCATAGTCAAACCATTTTATCCCAGGATTTATATAAACAAAAATCCTTTTAATTTCAGCTCCCTTTTTCAACATAAGTTGTATACCATTTTCTATTATTCCATCTTTTATACCACGCCACCCTGCATGAAAAGCACCAATAACCTTATTCTGAGCATCATGGGCAAGTATAGGAAAACAATCAGCAGTAAGTATATTTAAGACAACCTTTCTCTTATCAGTAACAAATCCATCAGTATCATACTCCCCACCCCTATTAACGTAAATCACTTTATTTGAATGTGTTTGCCTTGCAAAAGCATAATCAAGACTATTGCCTAACAAACTCTTAAATATGTCTCTGTTCCTTTTAACTTCTTCTGGGTCTTCACCAGTGTTAAATCCTAAGTTAAAACCCCATTCGGGATTAACACCACCTACTCTTGTAGAAAACCCCATTTTAATAACATCAGAGTCTTCAGTATAGTATATTGGTTCAAAAAGAAAAGCCATTAACAACCTCACTAATATTTAATATTGTTCTGGATCATAAAACCTTTTAAAGTGTTTTCAAGTAGAATAGCTATTGTCATAGGTCCAACCCCACCTGGAACAGGTGTTATCTTTGAGACCTTATCAAAAACATCATCAAAGTCAACATCACCAACAATTTTTGACTTATTATCAGTAAAAATCCTGTTTATACCAACATCAATAACAACTGCCCCATCTTTTACCATATCTTTTTTTATAAAATTAGGTTTTCCAACAGCAGCAATCAGTATGTCAGCAGAACTTGTATAAGACTCTAAGTTCAAAGTCTTACTGTGGCATAAAGTAACTGTAGCATTATTGTTTAGCATAATAGAAGCAAGTGGTTTACCAACAATATTACTCCTACCAACTATAACAACATTTTTTCCCTGAATCTCTATATTATTCTCTACAAGTAATTTAAAGACACCATAAGGAGTGCAGGGATAAAAATAAGGATTACCATCAATCCATAACTTGCCAACATTGTAGGGATGAAAACCATCAACATCTTTTTTGGGGTCTATAGCCTCTATAATCTCTTTTTCATCAATACCAGGTATTGGTAATTGAACAAGTATGCCATTTACTAAAGAATTGTTATTCAAGTCTTGTATAAGGTCCAACAATTCTTTTTTAGTAATTTTTTTGTATTTAAAAACCATTGAGTCTATACCAACCTCACCACATGACTTCTCTTTATTTGAGACATAAACAGAAGATGCTGGGTCATCACCAATAAGTATAACAGCAAGACATGGTCTCTTACCTGTCTTAGCAAACAAAAAACTTGTTCTTTCTTTCAAATAGTCTTTTATCTTGAGAGACAACTGCTTTCCATCTATTATTTTTTCCAAAATATAAACCTCTCTTGACCTTAATTAAATATTAATTTATTAAATTTAACTTTAGGAATATTATATTCCGAATAATTAAAATTATTTTGATACGAAAAAAGGGTATTAAAGTGGAAAAGAAAACATTTGAGGTAGAAGTCCTATACATAATAACCTACTTTAAAAAGGCTGAGCCATATATTTTCACAGTAAAGAATAAGAATGGAGAAAAAGACTTTTATAGAGAAAATTTCAAGATAGAGGGTATTGGTTTTAATGAAGAAAAGGCAAAGGATATGATAAGAGACTATCTTATAAAAAATATACTATCTAAAGGTACTTTAACAACATCACAGAAAATACTTTTTCAAAAAATAGGTATGAGAAAGTATTTATGCAAGTTTTATATAACGGTAAATGATGACAAATTGGAGATAAAGGGTAATTTTGAAGAAATTCATAAAGCAATGAATGTAAAAGAAAAAATGAGCGATATATTAAGAGACTTCCTTATAAACTATGTCTCATCAAAAAGAGACCTTTTCGAAATACCAGAGGAAATATAATTGATTCCAATAAAAGACAATATTGAATCAAACACAAAACCAATAGTAAATTATTCTTTAATCATAGCAAATATAATTGTATTTATCTATCAGCTTACACTATCCATACCTGAAATTAAAGATGTTATATATACATATGGATTTATTCCAAAAGTTTTTAGATTTAACTTAAAGAATAACCTTTTTGAACTAGCAACTTATAAACAACTAATTACCCATATGTTTCTACACGGCAATCTGGTACATATATTTTCAAATCTATGGTTCTTGTACATATTCGGTGATAATGTGGAAGACAGACTTGGGCATATAAGATACCTGTTTTTTTATTTATTAAGCGGAATAGGTGCATGCCTAACTCAATATGTATTTGATACAAACTCATCAATACCCATGATAGGGGCAAGTGGTGCAATATCAGGTGTGCTTGGAGGATATGTTGTCTTATATCCATATGCAAAAGTACTCACAATAATTCCAGTATTCATTTTTATACCATTACCTATACCAGCATTAGTATTTATATTTTTATGGTTTATATTCCAGATAATAAATGCACTCACATCACTTGTGATGCCCTACTCAAATGTTGCATGGATTGCACACATTGCAGGATTCTTAATAGGTTATAAATATGTTAAATCTTTTGTAAACAAAAAAGACAAAGTTTACTATATATGAGAACACCTAAATATGTAATTATAACCATAATAATACTTAATTTCCTCACTCCATTTTTTATAATACTGAAAAATAAGAATATTGATAAAAGAGAAAAAATGAAAATGATAATAAGAGCATGTATAGTAATGGGGATTATAAGTATTATATCACTACTAATAGTAATAAAAAGATAGAATCTTGTGTATTATCTTACAAAAAATAAAAATAAGATAGACAAGAGTTATAAATCATTCAGAATTTAAAAAATATATTTTCAATCTTTAAAAACAGTCTTTAATCATTTCAAGCATTATCATTTTTAATTCTAGAAGTAACAAGATAAAAGTAGAATATCCTATCAAAAAGTCAGTTTTAATTAAGATGGCTTATATTAATTAATCACCTAAATTTTAATTTTAAATTTTTCAACAAATTTTTATTAATTTTTATTTGTATAAAATAGCATTTGCTTTTCAAGTTTTTAATTATAAAGTAAATAAATTAAAATTCTTTAAAAAAATTTAACCTGATATATTAACACCTGTATTTTCATTATTATTTTTAGGAAAGTCAGATCCTACTTTTTTTACAGCAATTTCCCAACTCTCCTTAAGTTCCTTCATATATTTTAAAACCTCTCTGATTGGTCCATCCTCTTTCCTCAAATTACCTTCTATAAGTCTTTTTATCATATATGCATACAAAGACTGCATATTCTTAGCAAACTCTCCACCAACTTTAAGGTCAAGTGATGCCAAAAGTTCTCCTATTATTTCTTGAGCCTTTACAAGGTTCCTATTAACTATATCATACTTTTTCTTATCTTTTATAAACTCTAATGCTTGTTCCATAGAAGTTATAGCAGCATCATAAAGCATAAGTAATAATTTCCCTGGGCCTGCTGTCAGTATTTGTGTTTCTTTGTATTGAGAGTAAGGATTCATAAGACCCTCCATAAAAAATTAATTAATATTTCTATTTCAATAATCGACATTAGTCTTTATTTATAAAACACATTTTTTGAAATATACTCTAGGGTCTTGCTTATTTCAGAATCAGATTGGTTAGGATATTCTTTTAATACTTTTATAGCAACCTCTTTTTGACCAACCTTAACATAATTATATGCAAGTTCCATATAAAACCTTCTGTCTTTCCTCAAAGAAATAGCATTCTTTAGACTTTCAATAGCTTCGTTATACTTTCCCTCCTCTGAATAACTCATTCCAAGATAATAAAAGAAGAGAGCCTTATCCATAGGTTCCTTTATATTAAGTAAAGACTCTATACTCTCCCTGAACTGTCCTTGATAAAAGTATAGTATACCACGGTGAAAAAGCTCTTTATCAAACTCATTCCTTTTTCTATAAATCTCTGCAAGCTTATACCTATAACTTGTATTAACTGGTTCTATATACAAAGACTTTTCATAATACTCAATAGCTTTTTTATAGTCTTCATCATTCTTTGCATTCTCATAGATAAAGTCAGCATAAGCAGCAACTATATTAAAATTGTTAGGGTATTTGTTAAGCAGATCTAAAAATAATTTTACAGCCTCTTTTTCATTAGCCTTTTTATTAAGAATTATTGCCTTATAGACCATCATATCAGGGTCATTAGGATAAGTCTTAATAGCAGTTTCTATAACATGACTTAATTTTTCAATAAGGTTCAAGTTAAAAAGAGATACAATATATATTTTGCTTATCCTCATATCACTATATTCAATCTTGTTCTTTTCTATAAAGTCAACAATTTTTTCATAGTTTCTATCAAGTAACAATGCTCTTATATAGTAATAATAAGAGTTAATCTTGTCAGAAAGTTTATCATAAACAGCAGACATACCTATATAAGACTTTTTAAATGCAGGATTTATTTCTATCGATCTTTCAAGAATCTGCTTACTCTTAATATAATCTTTCTCCATAAAATATATGTTTGCAAGATAATACATGTCCACATAAGAGTCAGGTTTATATGATATTGCTTCCTCATAATATTTTTTAGCTTCTTTATAGTCTTTCTTTTCCATAAAAGAGTCAGCAATAGAGCTTAATAACTCAGGGTTTTTAGAGTATTTATAAGATTCTTGATAGTATTTAATCGCTTCATCTATTTTACCTTCTTTTCTTGCAATATGCCCCAAATAAAACAAAGCCTGTGCACTGAGTGAGGTATCAACATCTTTAAATCTCTTTTTGGCATCCTCATACTTACCCTCTTCAAAGTCTAAAACTCCATAATAAAACTCAAGCTTTTTATGCTCAATCCTATCTTTAATAGAGAGAAGGACTTCCCTTGCTTTTTTTATATCCTTTTCTTTGACAAGGTATTCAAAGTCATTTAAAACTGATTCAATGTTTGTTTCATCTTTATATAATATAGAAGATATTTTTTTAGAATCATTATTTATATTTTCATTATTATTTTTTGAGCAAGATACAAATATCAATAAAAAACATAACAAACTTTTAACTAATTTTTGCACCATTTTTAACCCCATCAACACTAAGTAATCTAAGAGAAGAACCGTCCTTAGCAGCCAAAACCATACCTTCTGAAATCTTACCCATCAATTTTCTAGGTTTAAGATTAGCTAATACAATCACTTTTTTATTTATAAGGTCTGAAGGTTTATAATATTCTTTTATACCTCCTATTATAGTCCTTATTTCACTACCAATATCAATCTTCATTTCCAGAAGTTTATTACTGTTTTTTATCTCTTTAGCTTCAATCACAGTCCCAACCCTAATATCTAACTTTGCAAAGTCCTCTATGTCAATCTCAATATCTTTCTCTTGGCTATTATTCTTATCTTTTGCAGTATTATCTATATTAGTCTTGTCTATTCTTTTTTTAAGTATATCCAATAGTTGATTTATTTTCTCATCCTCCACCTTTTTAAAAGGTAACTCTGGTTTTCTTACATTCATATCCACAGGGTCATCAATATCCTCAATAGTTCTAAGATTAATCTCCTCTATGTTATCTCCTCCAAATAATTTCCATATATTCTTACTAGCATTAGGCATTATAGGATAATAAAGCAAAACAAGGGTCTTTAATACCCTAAAACAAATGTTTAAAACAGTTGACACTCTTTCTCTGTCAACTTTTATCATTTTCCAAGGCTCATTATCTTGAAAGTATTGATTACATGACTTTGCAAGATTAAAAAGAACTCTTGTTACTTCTCTAACCTTAAACTCACTATAATAAGTTTTAGCCTTTTTTATAGTAGTCTTTATAAGGTCTAACATGTCTTCGTCATAACCTGTTATCTTTTTATCATAAACCTGTGGCACTTTTTTATCAAATCTTGTGTAGATAAAGTTTATAACTCTATTTACAAGATTTCCAAAAACATTTATAAGCTCTGAGTTTATAACTGACTGAAAGTTTTTCCAGCTAAAGTCAGTGTCTCTTGATTCAGGTGAGTTTACAGCAAGGTAGTATCTTAAATAGTCTTGGCCAAAGTTATCAACAACCTCTTCAATATATATCATGTTCCCTCTAGAGGTTGATATCTTTTCACCTTCTATTGTCAAGTGTTCATTAGCAGGTATCTCAGATGGTAAGATATAAGGATCTTTTTGTCCCATAAGCATTGCAGGCCATACTATTGCATGAAATGGTATATTGTCCTTTCCTATGAAGTGAACAAGTTTTGTGTTTTTATCAAACCAATAATCTTTCCATTTATCAGGTTTTCCTATCTTACTTGCCCATTCTATAGTACTGGATATATACCCTATTGGTGCATCAAACCATACATACATAACTTTGTTTTTAGCATCATCATCATCTATCGGGAGAGGTACCCCCCAGTTCAAGTCTCTGGTAATAGGTCTCTTTTTAAGCCCTTCTTTAAGCCAGGACATTATAAAATTTTTAACATTATCTTTCCAGTCCTTTTCTTTTATCCAATCTTCTATATTCTTTTGCATCTTATCAAGTCTTAAATACCAGTGCTTTGTATCCTTCAGTACTAAGTTTCCAGGACAAAGTTTTGACCTAGGATTTATCAAGGATGTAGCCTCAAGCCATTTCCCACACTTAGGGCACTCATCACCCCTTGCCCTCTCATAACCACAGTTAGGACATGTACCCTCTATATACCTATCAGGCAAAAACTTATTAGTCTCTCTACAGTAAAGCTGTTTTTCAGTATCAGTATCTATATAACCATTTTCAAGTAGGTCTTTAAAAAACTTTTGAGAAAGTTGATAGTGATGTGGCTTTGTGGTTCTACTAAAATTATCAAAACTTATTCCAGCTACATCAAAACTCTTTTTTATTATATCATGATATTTATCAACAACATCCTTAGGCTTCACTCCCTCCTCATCAGCCCTTATTGTTATAGGTACTCCATGTTCATCTGTTCCACATATATAAATAACATCATTTTTCATAAGTCTATTAAACCTAACATAAATATCAGCAGGAAGGTATGCACCCGCCAAGTGACCTATATGTACTGGTCCATTTGCATAAGGTAAAGCACTGGTAACTAAGATCTTTTGCATAATAAAAAACTCCTTACCACCAAAATCTAAAATTAAAATTAAATTTAACTATAAAATTT
>Ga0308395_1000720_pt1 | contig 24870 bp, 21 predicted proteins | sample Hotspr20SampleP4_FD_202097 | JGI IMG/M metagenome (GOLD analysis project Ga0308395, IMG submission 202097) | Hot spring phototrophic mat microbial communities from Mushroom Spring, Yellowstone National Park, Wyoming, United States - 20050930_P4 ...
CTCACCTTCGTGCTGGCTCCGTTCCGCTTTCACACGGGGAGCGGAAGGGGGAGGGTGGTGGCCCTCACCTTCCCCCCAGCCCCCTTCCTCTCCCACGCTGCGGGAGCGGAAGGGGGAGGGTGGCGGTGCTCACCTTCATGCTGGCTCCGTTCCGCTTTCACACGGGGAGCGGAAGGGGGAGGGTGGCGGTGCTTACCTTTGTGCTGGCTCCGTTCCGCTTTCACACGGGGAGCGGAAGGGGGAGAATGGAGCGGGAGCGAAAGCATGTTGGAATACCTCACGCGATGGTTGCACAGGTATCGTGTTTCATGCTTCAGCGAAACGACACAGAATACATCAGGGCAGGTACCACTTTGGTTATTCGTTAGCTTCTTCATCTGATTGTTGACGGCGGGCGATCACCGCTGCGTAGATTGCTTCGATAGCAATCGCCGCTCGTTCCCACGAAAGTTCTGCTACTGCTCTTGCCCGTGCACCAGCCGCACGTTCGGCTGCCAGCTCGCGATTCGTTAGCGCTAATTCCAGTTGGGCTGCAAAATCGGCTACACTACCGAGTTTGGCGTAAAAACCGTATGGCCCCAGAATTTCGCGGTTCACCGGTGTATCGAAGGCAACAGTAGGTAAACCCATCGCCATATAGTTGCCGATTTTACCATTACCCTCGGTTAAACTCATCTTCGGGGCGACGGCAACCTCACCGAGTGCCAGGTAACTGTGGAGATCACGGTACATAATCCGACCGGGAAGTGTAACGTGATCGGCAATTCCCAAACTGGCAGCCAGATTGCGGTAACTTTGTGGATCGGGGTGACCCATGATCAAGAAATGGAGGTCAGGATACCGCTGACACAGATGCCGGGCCACTTCGAGCAGCAGATTGGTGCCCTGATAAGGGGCCAGCAAGCCAATATAGACCACGATCCGCCGATCTGACGGAATACCGAGCTGAGCGCGCAACTCAGCGCGTTGGGCTGTCCATTCGGGTGAACCATCGAAGGGGCGAAACCGCTCGGTATCGACACCGTCGGCAATGGTGAAGAGGCGATCTTCCGCAACCGATCCATCACGACGGAGAAGATTGGCTGCGTTGTGAGTCGATGTCATTACCGCATCGGCGGTACGGTTCAGCATGCGTTCCAGACGGGTCAGAGGGACGAACAGCGGATTGCTGCGCCGAATGAAGCCATGGTCGAGCATCTCGCTGGTCATACTGCCCTGGTAATCGAGGATCAATGGCCGACGCAGCAGGCGTTGGAGTGGAAGCCCAATAGCAGCCGCCTCGTGAGTGTGAGCGTGAATAACATCTGGGTGCATCTGGAGAGCGGTGCGTAATACACGCCATCCCAAGCCAATATCGAGATAGAGTTTATGGCGTGATGATCCAACAACGGCGCGCTTGATCCAGGGAACGTCCCACGAACGGTAAATGGTGATCCCCGGAATATCATCACCATTATGGTACGTCACCAGTACAATACGATGACCACGGCGTTGTAGGGCACGAATCTCTTCTAAAATACGCACATGATTACCGTAGTCGGAAAAGAAACTCGTCGAGGCGATCATCAAAATGTTGTATGGCATAGCGGTACAGGGCATTAGCCACGTGTGCGTGTGGTGTTCATTGCAGGAACACCAATGCGACGCTGCACGACCAGGTGCAGCGGTGGCCCAGCCGATGGTTGAGCACCGGCTAGAATAGCTTCATAGTGCAAATCGGGATCGGGTAAATCGAGGTGAGCAATCCATTCGTCGGGTAAGGTATCGGGATCAAACGTTAAATGAACGATACCCCGTTCACCGTAGAAGGTGGTTTCAACCGCTTCAAACCGTTCTTCAAGAACAATTGCTCCTTCATACAGGCCACGCGCCCAACTCACACCATTCCCGCCCACCTCGATCCAGACACTGCGCGTTTGTAAGCGGCTGGCCAGTCCTTTGGCTAGTGTACGGTCGGCGAAGTAGCGGGGGTCTTCCCAAATTGCTACCCATCCCTGCGCCGATGGTGCAACGAAGAAATGGCGGTAGGGTTTATCAGGTATCATGATAATGCCGCTTATCTCGTGCGGGGCGCGCTCAACGGCAATGAACCCCTGCTCGATGAGCAGTCTGTGCAGCGCCTCTGCAACGATAGCGTGATTAGTGTGAGCAACATAAATGGCAGCGCTATTGTTCATCATCGGCGCTATTGTAGTTCAGTCAGCGTTCTTATGCAAATGGAGTACTGTGATGAATCTGGCCGATTTACGTAAGGAGTACACGCAACGCGGTTTATCGGAAGCTGACGCCGATCCAGATCCAATTGTGCAGTTTATGCGCTGGTTCGACGAAGCGGTAGCAGCAGGTTTAATTGAGCCGAATGCCATGACTCTGGCGACAATCGATCCTGATGGACGCCCCTCGGCCCGTATGGTCTTGTTAAAGGGGGTAGATGAACGTGGTTTCGTTTTTTTTACGAATTACGAGAGTCGGAAGGGACAAGCAATGGCCGTTCATCCTGCGGTAGCTCTCGTCTTTTACTGGCCTGAACTTGAACGGCAGGTGCGGATAGAGGGGTATGCAGAAAAAGTCAGTGATGAAGAGGCCGATGCCTATTACGCCACTCGGCCACGTGACAGTCGTATCGGAGCGTGGGCTTCGCCACAGAGCAGGCCAATTGCTGATCGGGCCGAACTGGAACAGCGGGTGGCCGAAATAGCCGCTCGTTTTGCCGATCAAGACCCGCCACGGCCGCCGTTTTGGGGTGGTTACCGCGTGATTCCAGATCGGATTGAGTTCTGGCAGGGAAGACCTTCGCGCTTGCATGATCGACTCTGCTACACTCGTCATGATGATGGTTGGCAGCGCGAACGACTCGCACCGTAATGAAGTGGTAAGAGTTCGTGAGGGTTCCTGAAGCGTTTCCACTGGCGTAGCGTTTCGTGTTGTAACGGCTTTCTCGCTGCGAACGAACAACGATACAAGTGATAAACGCCATCTAGCAACTCACGTCCTCCCCGCTCTTCTGGTGGGCGCGGAAGAGGATTGGGACGAAGGTGAGAGGGTTGGTGCTACTGCGACGTGCGCTGCTTTCCACATGATCCCATCAGTTAGCATGTCACAAGTAGGGGCAGGGGTAGAACCTGCCCCACCGAGACAGTGAGCGGTTCGTGTTCCGAGGCGCGGCACAGCAGGGAGGAATAGCCCTTACAAGACGCTGACGGACTAAATCGGTGCACCGACGAGGGGCATGGTGTCAGACCACTGGCAGAACAGAACGTTACCTCTTCTGTGCTCGTTGTTCTTTTCTCTTTTCACCACTGCGAGAGGGGAAAATGTTGAAACGGTGCGTGGTTCTTGCTGAACGTTGCCCCATCAGCGACTATCGTTTATAATGTCAACAACGATTACCCGAACGATTGGGTCGTCTCCCGGCCTCGTTAACGTCTTTTGATATAAGCAGGTGGCCGGTTATGTGGAGGAGGATCGCGCGCATGTTTGGTACAAACCGCAAGCCCGCTCAAACGCCGACGATTGTTAATGGGCGGACAGAAACGGTCATCGGTGCCAATACCCGGTTTATTGGCAACTTGAATGCCGAAGGGAATGTTCGCATCGATGGCGCGGTGGAAGGCGATATTGAGGTCGTTGGCAATCTGATTATCGGCGAGACGGGGCGGGTTATTGCCACGATTAAAGCGCGGAATGTTCATGTATCGGGTGCGGTGAAAGGACAAATTACGGCGCTCGAACAGTTGGAAATCTCACCGACCGGTAAGGTGTGGGGTGATATTACGACGGCTGCGCTGCATATCGAGCCAGGTGGCCTCTTCCGTGGTCAGAGTTCAATGACGACCAATATTGAAGAGCCGTTATTACTTGAGCCACCACGTCCAGCCGCAGAATCGTGATCATTGCATCGCGTAGGGCGATGGGTACTTGCACAAGTTGCTACATCACTACTTGATGCAAGTACATATTCTTATGCGTCGTTACCGTTCATCACCAAAACCCTCATATTCATTCACTGCCTGGCGACGGATCTGGGCCACATTTCGTGGCCGGATGCGACGCTGGTTAAAGACAACTTTTCCCGGTGGTAGTCGCACGCTGGCTTCACTGGCGATCATGGGAGTCTTGCTGGTGATGATCGGGAGCATTACCGTTACGCTGGTTAATCAGATTATCATTGCTCGTGCGCTTGAACGCGAATTGGCGACTGCGCAGGTAGAGATGCAGGCATTGCAGGCCACGATGCAGGCCTTAACGGCGCAACTTGAATATGAGCAGTCGGATGCCGCAACCGAAGCGTGGGCTCGTAATCTTGGCCTGGTACGAGAAGGCGACATTGTCATCGTCCCTGAACGAGTGCCAACGCCAGTACCATCACTAACATCGCCAGTTGTACCGACACCTGCGCCGCTTCCATCGCCAGCACCTAACTGGCAGCGCTGGTGGCAAGCGTTTTTTCCCTAATCTGGCTCTATATCAGTGTCTTGTCTTACCGGTTTGCGGTGGACTATAGTTATTCCCCGCGGTTGTCATTCACCATCTGAGAGCCTGATTGAAAACCTGGGCTTTCTCATTGAGCATGTACCGTGACGTACTATACTCGTGCGATCATTGTGTGAGGGGTTGACAGCATTCTTTCGCTCCAGCTACCCCACGTTCCCTCTGTCTCTCCCCGCGTAGGAGTGGAAGAGGGCGAGGGGGATGGTAAGGAAGCACCAATTTCCCCCTTCCGCTCCCCAGGTAGGAGAGGAAGGAGGTAAGCGGGGAGGTGAGGGGCGCCAGGCATGTTCCCAGGCGTGCTCCACAGCACAGGCGCTAAAACCGTTGAAACCCTGTTTAGATTGAGGAAACGCCTGGGTTGCCCGCCAACGTTTGCAGATACTATTGTCGAGTCTCATCAAAAGTCCAGGTTTTTGATCACGCTTTTAGATAACCTTACTGCATCGCCCGGGCTAGCTTTTCAAGCTGATTCAGCAGAACAATTTCAAGAACAGCTATTTGTGAACTATGGGCGAGGGCGATAGCTTGCCAGATAAGTTGACGGGCTGCGGTAATGTTGTGGCGGTTGAAGTGTAGAACTGCCTGAGTACGTAATCCAAGCACTTGACTATACCGATCACCGATTGACCGGGCCATGTGCAAAGCTTGCTGTAGTCGGTGATCGATACCATCGTATTGCCCAAGCATTATCATCGTATAATACAGACCGATCTGAGAGCGATTTTCGATGATCTGGTCATTGACCATTCGTGCCAGTCGTATTGCCTGCTGGAAGCGCTTTTGTGCTCGTTGGAAATTATCGGACTCAATGAGTATCCAACCTTGCAATTCATAACTTTGGGCAGAGAGACTTTCCATCGCTATCAGATCGATGAGCATAGGTTGTGGTGATGTGTGGCGGGGTACCGTTTTACCGATCCGGTTTATACGGTGAAGCGTTGCCATTGCCTGCTTGTATCGACCCTGGAGGGCCAAATATTGGGCGTTGACGAGCCAGAGACCGGCTTGCAAAAGGCGACCGGCACGTGCATCATTCTGGCTTAAGCGGTCGATTTGCCTCTGAGTGGAGATACGTTGCGTGGCGAAGTGATCGAACTGACCGCTAACGAGCATATGATGGAGATACAGCACCGAAGCCAGAGCATGCAAAACCGGCTGTTCTTGTTCGGGCAAGATGCCCTTAAACAGGTGGAAATCTTCTGCCTGATGTAGATGATCACCAATCCGATCATTAAGGATGATACGCAAAACGAGAAGTTCGGCGCGCCGAGAAGAGGTATAGTTCGGCGCAATTCCCTTTTCAATGTAGTGCAGCGCTGTTTGAAAGAGTGAACGTTGGACGCAGATCAATGCCGCTTGCCAGCAGTGTTCGACAGCGTTGGCCCACATTTCGGCGCGTAAGCTGTGGTGAATCATAACGTCGTATACGGCCAACGGTGCTTTCATCTGAGTGAGTTCGTTCTGATACTTTGTCAGATACCAGGTATAGGCTGCCTGATGCAAATCGCGACGTTGGGTGAAGAGCAGGCTGTGGTAAGCGGCCTCGTGTGCGATACCGAAGATAAACCGATAGATCGGCTCTGGTTCGTTCATCTCGAGTTCGATCAACTGGTCGCGAACCAATGCGGCAATATCTTGATGCAATTCATCTTCAGTAAGGTGAGCGGGGTGAATATGCTGTAACAAGCGCAGCGGGAAGCTCCGGCCAATGACAGCGGCTATCTTCAACGTGAGGCGGGTGCGTTCACCCATTTGATCGATTCGCGCCTGTACGATCCCCAATGCCTGGCTTGAGAGTTGTAGCGATGGGATGGGTTCATGTAAGCGGGCAGTATCTTGTTCAATGGTGATCAGACGTTTTTGCAATAATATATGCACATATTCTTTGATAAAGAATGGTTGTCCGGCAGCGTACCGTTCGAGGTATTGGAGCAGGGGCGTATCGATCTCCTTCACACCGATTAACTGACGAATGAGATGGATGCGTTCAGCCGCAGGCAATCGCTCAAGCAGATGATGGGTTGTAAACGGCTGCCGACGTATGCTCTCGATGATGGGGGTTACGTGATTGGCGAGTGGACGGTACGATACGACGATCAACAGCGGTAAGTGAGGGAGCACTGCTTCAATGATCGCGTTCAGGAGTTGCAGCGACGCTGGATCGGCCCAATGAATATCCTCTAATATGATCAAGAGGGGTTCTCGCTTTAGACGATTGATCAGTAGCTCAATCACAAGAGGGCTAATATCAGTTGAGCGTCTTGCGTGCACAAATCCGTCAATGTTAAGAAGGTGCGCCAGCGTTGCGATGTGGTTGGGGAGAGCTGAGGATAATTCGGTTGCCATCTGCTGTAACCGTTCATATCGAGCCTGCAATGGAGTGCTATCATCAATGCCACACAACTCACCGAGAATGAACCGCCACGGATGCAGCGGCTGCTCTTGCATCCCGCTTTGACACTCGCCTCGGAAGCTATGATACCGACGCTCAAGCCATTTGATGCTCAGATGATGAATCAGGCTCGATTTCCCAATCCCAGCTTCACCCTCGATAAGTAAGACCTGACCCTGGCGCGGAGCATTGGCGATAAGCCGATCTATCATCTGACGTTCCTGTTCGCGCCCGATCAGCTCAGTGTACGCGGCCAGCGATGCCTGTAATGCTTGCTGAGTAGCAAGAGTTGGCTCACTGAGAACAAGCGCTGTGGGAATGGGTTGATTGTAACCCTTGATCGGCACGAGTTGCGGCTGAGTGGTGCGATACCGGCCCATAATATCTTGCCGTACCCTTCCAGAGACTACAATCGCGCCGGTTGGGGCTTGATCCATCAACAGGGCAGCCAGATTCATTTCTTCACCCTGCGCAGTGTACACTCGTCGCAGACGCCCCCCAACTTCACCGACGAAAAGAGTGCCCACAGTAATTCCTGCCTTGCGAATTACGCCGCGATTACGGAGTTCTATCGCACAACCAACCGCCCGGCTGGTGTCATCGCCATGAGCAACCGGTGCCCCAAACAAGAAGACCATAACCGCACCTTTGCTCCCCAGCTCGATCTCGTTGAGCCACCCTCCCCAGCGCATCGTGATGGCTTGTGCTTGGGTAACTAAGGCTTGCAGGTCAACCGGATATTCTGGTAAATCAAAGGCTGCGAACACCGGAACACATCGCCGATATTCAGCAACCAGAGTGTTGAGTTGGAGACGCCGAGCGAAACTCGGCGGGAGAAAATGTTCCCACCGCAGGATAGGGGCTTCTGAAGGGTAGTAATCGATGGTCGGAGTTGGCTGCGTATTGATCAGTAAGAACTGCACCTGCCCCGGATTGGCCTGTTGCTCGGCCAGACTGGCGGCATTGATCGGTGAACCGATCAATATCGGGTGGATACCTTGATTGGGTATCCCTACCAGGGTCAGATATACTGTCCCGACACTGATCCCTACCCGAAGTTCGAGCGTGAAAGGTCCTTCGGGAGTTGAGATAGGATTGAGGGTTGTTAGTGCATTATGGAGGACATAACCACAGCGCATCGCCAGCGCGGGATCGGTGATGTCTGGCCACCATGCGGTCAAAGCATCGCCAGCAATGTGGATGACGTCGCCGCCATTGGCAGTAATCGTAGCGATGATGACCTCGAAATAGCGGTTTAGAATATTGTGTAATTGCTCGGCTCCGTCGGGAAGTGTGGCAAATAATGCGGTGAGACGAGTGAACCCTTTCAGATCAGTGTGGAGGATGGTTGCCTGATACGTCTGAACCTGTCCTGCCCGTAATGCTCCAGCATCAAGTGCATCGCGTAAGGTGACAGGGACGTAAGGTCGGAATAACTGGTTAAGTGTTTGTTGTTCCATGTGCTGGCAATAAGCTGCTGTTGCCTTATCTTCTTATTGTACTCTAAATCGGGTTGTAAAACGTAGTATGGTATACTGTCAAGCGACGACGAGTTGTCATTCTACCGCATCTTCTCGGACGTAGAAAGGCTATCTGTGAGTCCTGAACGTTTGCAAAAGGTCTTGGCCAGTGCAGGTATTGCTTCACGACGTGATTGTGAAGCACTCATTGCTGCCGGACGAGTAACGGTCAATGGGCGTGTCGTGGTTGTGCCCGGCACACGGGTTGATTTAGAGCACGATGAGGTACGGGTTGATGGTCAGCCAATCCGTATGCCGGCCAAACGTACCTATATTATGCTTCATAAGCCGGCAGGTGTGGTGTCAACCGCTGAAGACACCCATGGTCGTCCAACTGTGCTCGATCTAGTGGATGTACCGGCACGGGTTTTTCCGGTCGGGCGCCTCGACATTGATAGTGAGGGTTTGATATTGCTGACCGACGACGGCGAATTGGCGTATGCCCTGACCCATCCTAGCTTTGAGGTTGAAAAAGAGTACCGTGTGCTTCTTGATCGGCCACTGACACCAGAGGCGTTGCGGAGTTGGCGTAATGGTGTTTTGCTCGATGGTGAGATGACAGCGCCTGCCTGGGTAGAAATGATCGGGACGGCACCGGAGGGGGTATGGGTTCGGATCGTCTTACGGGAAGGGCGTAAGCGTCAGATTCGGGCGGTTGCCAAACTGCTCGGTTATGAAGTGCGACGGTTGATACGGGTACGTGAGGGTAATCTGCTACTCGGCGACTTACCACCACGATCCTGGCGTTATTTGACCGATGAAGAAGTTGCCGCGCTGCGTGCCCATATCTCGACCCGGCGGCCTCTACCGATAAAACCTGCAGAGGCGACATCAGTTACTCGACCACGATTTGAACGACACGCTGTTGATGTTCGCGAGCGTGAGCATGAGGCGCCGTCACAGCGAGAGGGTGGCGAACGCGAGGCGCGCTCGCGGCGAGAGGGTGGCGAACGTGAGGTGCGCTCGCGGCGAGAAGGTGGCGAACGTGAGGCGCGCTCGCAGCGAGAGGGTGGCGAACGCGAGGCGCGCTCGCGGCGAGAGGGTAGCGAACGTGAGGCGCGCTCGCGGCGAGAGGGTGGCGAACGTGAGGCGCGCTCGCGGCGAGAGGGTGGCGAACGTGAGGCGCGCTCGCGGCGAGAGGGTGGCGAACGTGAGGTGCGCTCGCGGCGAGAGGGTGGCGAACGCGAGGCGCGCTCGCGGCGGGAGGCAGATCGGTGGGGCCATGCAGGGGAGAACACATCACGGATGCGTCGGGATGAACCACAGCCTCCGCGATCAACGAATAGTAATTCACCATCCGTGCGGTTGAATCGTCAAGAACGACCTTCTCATGTTCATCGCCAACAGCGCACTGGACGGTCACATCGCGATAAAGATCAGGAATAATTTCCATCTGCAGGAACTATGGACTGGCAGCACTGATGAGCTTGACAAAGTGCAAGATAGTGGTATAAATGTTGAGGTGTGCGTTTGTGATAGATACCACAAGGAAGGAAAAGTGCAATGAAGATTTGGTCTCGAACGCTTGCCTTAGTAGTTTTAACGGCAATAGCTGTGGCTCTAACAGCATGTGGTGGTGGGAGCAGTGGCGGTGGTTCGGCTGGTGGTGCTGGCAGCGGTCCGATAGTCATTGAAATTGCTTCAAAAGGTGAAGAGCTGGTTTTTGACAAGACTGAGCTGAGGGTTTCGGCAGGGCAGGTAGTAACTCTTCGCTTTAAGAACACCTCGGCTGTGCAACAGCACAACTGGATTCTGATCAAGGGCGGTGATGCTGAAGCTGCTGCAATTGCTAATGCCGGTTTGACTGCTGGTCCGGCGGCAAACTACTTACCGGCCGACAAGAGCAATATTATTGCTGAGTCACCATTGGCCAACGGTAATGAGACGGTCGAGGTGACGTTTACGGCACCGGCCCCCGGTACCTATCTCTACATTTGTACCGTGCCAGGTCATTACCCGCTGATGCAGGGTAAGTTGGTGGTAAACTAATATCTTAACCTGTGATACTGAAGAATCACGGAGCACGACAACACGTGCTCCGTGATTTTATGTTGTGTATGAATATGGTGGTCAAAGAGCGTGATCAGAAACTCGTGGTTTTGATCAAGCGCTCATCAGGAGAGTCGGCTGAAGTGGCGAGTAACTCAGCCGCCGCATCAACAACCTGGGCTGTTGATAGTCTGTTTTGTTCTTCCTTCAAAGGTCATTGTTGATTTTGCCAGAGACATCCCTCCGCCGTTCCTGTGCGTAACACAAGATGGTACATGATATACTGAATAACAAGTTGTAACGCTGAGGAACACTGATCATGCTTCGTCGTCTACCGCTTATTGGTCAACAAATTGTTCATCGCATCAATTGGCGGCGTGTGCCGACAAAACGTCGTGGGCAATGGCTCGTTGGGACATCACTGATGGTTATCGGCGCGAGTTTGCTTATCTATGTGTTGTTTGCAACCCTGCAAGTGGAATATTACCGTTGGGCTGCCCGTGGTGATTCACCTTTACCGGCGCCACGATTGACCACCAGTGGCTTTCGCCCGGCCGATGCACGTCCACTGTTGCCTTTAGCTGAGATCACGGTTGCCACCCCTGTACCGACTAACGCAACTGTTCCAGGAGGGGAGACCGCGTCCGACGCAGTGGTTGCCACGCCGTTACCAGCTTCAACCGATGGTACGCTACCGCCAATACCGGCAACGAACAGGGCAACGACTCTTGCCGGGGTTGATAGCGGTTTACTTATTTCTGAACCGCCTGAGCCAAGCCGTGTTGAATGGGTAGCGACAGTTGAACGTCTGGTGATACCGAAGATTAAGGTCGACTCGAAGGTGATCGAAGTGGGATGGGAGACAGTGGAAGAAAATGGTCAGTTGATCTCGGTCTGGCAGGTCGCTGAGTTTGCGGTTGGTCAGCATCGTGGATCGGCTAATCCCGGTGAAGGCGATAATATCGTACTGGCAGGACATGTCGGTGGGTATGGTCGGGTTTTCAAAGACCTCTTCTACCTGCAACCGGGCGATGAGGTGATTGTGTACAGTCGAGGTCAGCCCTACCGCTACATCGTACACGAGCGGATTATCGTTGATGAAGAAGGGGTGCCCGCTGAGCAGCGATTAGCCAATGCTCGCTATATTGCACCAACCGGTTATGAGGTGGTCACGATGATTACCTGCTGGCCACCCAGTGGACCCGATAAGTTCAAGCAACGTGTCATTGTGCGAGCGTTACCCGCTGCGAGTGTAGATAACTCTGATGAGCGTGCTCCTTAAAGCACATCTGTACAATACTCTTCTACCAGGATTTGCTTTCACGATAATGCCGTACCTCTCAGAGTGTGTCTGAAAAAATGTTGAGTTATGTACAACACTGAAACGTGACTTCAGCAAGCCAATCATTCCGTCAATCCCTGGTCGGCAAGGGCATATTCAGCTACACGCTCAGGGAATGGAAGAAGCGCCTGATGCAGCACCGCTGCACCTCCGGCCCCGTCTCCCATCTCGATACCCCGTCCAATGCCTGAAATCGCTCTCCCCCCTTTTTAACCCCTTGTCTGGGGATCGTCCTGATCCTGCATACGTGCCTCATCGCCATTGTTGCATACGCCGTTGTTGCCAATCTCTCAGAGTGTGATCAAAAACCCAGGTTTTTGATGTGGCTCGACCCTGGCAATGGGCAGGGGAACGTAGGCAGGTAACGCATGCGTCTCCGCGACGGTTTCCGGGCCTGTGCTGCAAAGCACGCCTGGTGTCCCTCACCTTCCCCCTTACCCCCTTCCGCTCCTCCACAGGGCGAGGGAGGGGAAGGTACGGCGCGGGAGCGAACGAATGTGGGCGCCCCCTAACGCAATGGTCGCACCCGTATGGTATGCGCTCGATGAGCAATCCAGGTTTCTGATCACCCTCTCAGTGTTGTGAGGACCAGTGTTGGCGGGCAACGCCATCAATCATTAGCAGTATCTTCCCGGTATTATGTAAGTTTGCATAAGTATTTCAGCCGCGATGTTCTTCGTTGATGCGTGTCGTCTCGAGCATTTGCAAAATGCTGGTACCACGAATAAACACACGACGGAGGCCTGCCGGTCGGCTGGCTGCCAACTGACCGCTACTGATCAGCCGTTTTACGGTACTTAGACTTACCCCTAGCAGACGGGCAACCTCTTCGCGTGAATAGACTGCATCGGGGTTGATTCCTTCACGGCGTGCCATTGGCGCTCCTTCTGATGTTTACTCTTACCATCGTGAAGTGTAGCACAATGAAACAACTTGTAGTTGGCGACTGCATGTTGGGCTATCTAGCTACGCTGGCGTTTCGCTTATACCCCTCTTGCACCATCGCGCCATTTGACACACTACCACGAGGAGTGTAGATGAGACGAGAGGAGATTCCAACGTTACTCTTTCCTACAGCGGGGCGTAAATAATGTCAGATAGCCGTGCCACGAACCAGTAGCTGATAGACAAGAAGTGCTCTGGCAATGAAGCTAAATCAGTCCAAAGAGTCGATAGACAACTAATACACACACTACCGCCAGACTGATACCGGCAATGACCTGCATCAGGGTGTGGTTGCGGGTGCGTAATCGCGCCCATCCCAACACAATAGCTGCCGCCCAACACACGCCACCAAGCGCGGGCAGGTAAATGCTTGCCAGCGTAGCACACGAGCCGATACTGGCCGAGTGAATGCTAATTTTCCAGAAGAGGTTGATCAGAAACGAAAGGAAATTCATCACCGCAACTGATACAAGCATGGCTAGCAGCGGTAATGGGGCGTGCAGTGCCCAGAGAATGACTGTGCCAATCAAGACATTGACCATTCCAAACAGGTACAGTTCGTTGCGTTGAGTGCGCACTGAAATGTCATCGTCGCTATAAGCCCCCTGCTGCAAGCGAATATTGAAAAAGATGGTTGGCGGCACGACGTGGAGCAGGGCGCAGAGGAGTGACCACCATAGCCCGTTGATACGGTTGTCGCTACCAAAGACCCCGACGATAAAAATACTTACGATGCCAAGTGGTACCGGATGTAATATTTGTGAAATCCGGCGGGCGATAGCGTATCCTCGCCCTGGTATTGCGCCTCGACTCAGTGCTTCGGCGGTCAGATCGTTCGATTGCATCATATACATAACCCTCAGCGAGCCTGCTTTATTGTTACAAGCTCACGATAAATAGCGACAAGCGTTTGGCCAGCTTGCTCCCAGCGGAACAATGCTGCCTGTTGTGGGCCGGCGGTGCGTAGTGGCATCGGGTTGCTCAGCGCAGTACGGATGCCAGCAGCAATATCCTCTGGATCGAGTGGATCGACGAATACGGCAGCCGATCCGGTCACTTCAGGTAAGCTCGAAACTTTCGTTGTCACTACCGGTGTTCCACAGGCAAGTGCTTCAAGAACCGGGAAGCCAAATCCTTCGTATAGCGATGGATATACGAAGGCTCTAGCTAAATTATACAATGCCGGTAAATCTTCATCAGCAACAAAGTCGAGGAAGTGAACACGGTCACGCAAATGGCATTGTTCAACGGTGGCAAAAATGTCGTCGTAGAGCCAGCCGCGCTTTCCGGCAATCAGCAGGTGCAGGTCGGGATGTTCTGATTGCAGCAGCGTAAAAGCTTGTAACAGTCGTACCAGGTTCTTGCGTGGTTCGAGCGTGCCGACGAAGAGCAAAAAATGTTCGGGTAAGCCCAGGCGTTGACGAACCGCCTGTGCCTCGGCTGTTGGTATGGGGCGAAAGCGCGTATCAACTGCCGGGTAGAGTAAGCGGATGCGCCGGTTGGGAATGCCGTACAGACGACCAAGATCGCTAGCCGTTGCTTTTGAGTCAACAACGATCAGATCGGCCCGTTGGAGTGATCGTGGGACGGCGGTACTCAGGTAGCGACGGAGCTTTGGCTCGGCGCAGCCTGGTTCGACCAGAAAGGTCAGATCGTGGATGGTAAGAAGGGTACGTGCCCGGGTCGGTGGTAATACGAAATCGGGGGCATGCACCACATCGAGCGGTCCGATCAGCCATTCAATCCGAAGTGGTAAACGTACACGTTGCCAGAGAATGGTCAGGAGTCGTGGAGTGATCGGGAGCGGTCGTAATCTGATATTGTGATACGTGGCTGCGAGTTGTTGCGCGTAGTGAACAAATGGTCCTTGCTGATCAAGACCGGTAGCCGCATAGAAGAGCTGAAATGAGAGTTCGGGACCAGACTGAGCGGCTGCACGTACTAATTCACGAGTATACCGCCCTATTCCGGCGCCCTGCCAGATGCCCGCTGTATAATCGATACCGATGCGCATGGCTTATTTTCGTCGGCTAAACAGGTAGAGGATGAAGCCAAAAATCACGATGCTCCAAAAGTTGATCAGTCGGTCTAGCAGCGTAACAGCACTGCCTAAACTAGCCGCGATCCCAAACAGTGTCAACACGACCGTAATCGTTCCTTCTACCACCCCCAATCCAGCCGGTGTAATGGGCAGTGCGGTCAGCAGCGACGAGGCCAGGGCGACAAAGATGATCGCAGCCAGGGTTAAGTTGAGGCCGGTATGATCCAGTGACTGAATGACAAACCAGAGCCGAAATCCTTCGAGCGTCCAGATTGCAGCGGTGAGCACAAACAGCCGCGGTAAGATGGCAGGGGTAAACGATGTCAGAGCCGAGTGCTCGAAGTTACCGTACACGCGGTGCAGACGACGCGGAATGAACCAACGGATTTGCGGGCCAAGCCAGCGCATACCGATCAGCCCGCCGATAATAATGACAACAAGCAAACCGCCGAATCCGAAGACGATCTGCGTGCCTTCAGGCATATGAGTGCCAAACGTGAGAAAGCCAGAAAGGACGAGTAAGCTGAACAGACCGATCATGTCGAGCAAGCGTTCGGCAAAAATCGTCCCAAACGTCGCCGAAAACGAAACATTGCCATTATGTTTCAATAAATAGCTGCGGTACGCATCACCCAATTTTGCCGGCACAATACAGTTCGCGAACCACGAAAGATAGATATATTCGATCAGCGCGGGCAATGACGCCCACGAATGGCGGCCACGCTCTACCAGTACGCCAGCATTGATCAAGAGCATGCGCCAGCGCAGTGCACGTAGCGGGAAGGTGAGGTAAAAGACGATCAAACCAGTACCGAGCAGCCACGGATTGGCCGAGCGCATATATTGCCAGGTCGCTGAAAGGTCGATATCGAGGCTGCGCACCGCAAAGATAATGATAGCAATAGCGATGCCGAAGGAGATTAATGTTCGTGGCTGGCGCAGACGCTGACCAAGCGAAAACGTTTCTCGATCACCATCATGCTTTCTACTATCTTCAGGTGTTCCGGAGACCGGTGTTGGTTGATCGCTCATAGTCAGGTTAGCCTTCCCGAACCTGTCAGGCGTTTCGTTCACTTCTGACATAATCGTACTCGATGGTACCACACATGTGCAACCCGATCAGGTGTCCTGTGCGCATTCTATGCAATACCACTCCCAAAACCGGCTTAGCCCCTCTTCAATAGCGACGGTTGGCGAAAAGCCGAGAAGTTGGTGAGCTTTCGTTGTATCGGCATAGGTGATCGGTGGTTCGGTGGCCGGTAATGGCTTGATCTCGATCCGAGCCGGATAGCCGGTAATCTGTTCAAGCAGCGTGACAAAATGACACATTTCGACCGGTTGTGAGTGGCCAAGATTGAATATTTCGTAGGCATGCGGTCGGTCAAGTGCATGAATAACACCACTGATAATGTCATCGATGTAAGTGTAGTCACGGAAGAGCTTTTCGCCACCATTGAACAGCGTAATGGGCTGACCGCGCACCATGCGTTCGACAAACAGGTATGGGGTCATATCAGGGCGGCCTCGGGGTCCATAGACGGTAAAAAAGCGCACGACGCTGGTTGGTACCCCGTACAGGCTATGAAAGGTATAGGCCAGCACCTCAGCTGCTTTTTTCGTTGCAGCATACGGTGACAGAGGTCGGTCGGTCGTGTCATCTTCGCGAAACGGGACGCGATTGGTCTTACCGTACACCGATGACGTTGACGCCAGGATCAGATTTTCAACTCCAGCGCGCCAGGCCTGATCAAGAATGACCAGGCTCCCACCGATATTCACGGCTTCGTAGAGCTGTGGATTGGCGATTGAGGGGCGGGGGCCGGGCATTGCTGCCAGGTGAACGACAAACCGTGGTCGATAACGGGCAAAGATCATTGCTACCGTATCGGCGTCGCGGATGTCACCTTCGATGAGGGTAAATCCAGGTTGTTGCATCGCCCCCATGAGGTTACGACGCTTACGGTGGGGGCTGTAGTAATCGGTGAAATTATCCAGACCGATTACCTGCTCACCACGTGCCAGTAAGCGATCAACCAGATGGCTTCCGATAAAACCGGCTGCACCGGTGACGAGATAAGTCATAACTCCTCTTTGGGTTTTGGTAGTATGGTGTTGCCCGTATCAAGTGTTGCCAGCAAAGCGATCACAACACCGAATTGAATACCCATATTTAAGACGTGCAAATTCTCAAAGAGATTGTGACCGTTCAGTGCACCCACTACACCTGTTCCACCAAGGATGATTCCGCGGATCAATGCATGATGCGTTTGTTGTGCTGCTCGGATGATACAATACCAGATGCTGCCGATAAAGCCCCAATATGCGCTGAAACCGATAAGACCACTCTCAGCGGCGATGTGCAGGTAGTAGTTGTGGGCATGACCTCGAGAATGATACCATGGCTTGATCCAGGTCGGGGTTGATCCACTGTAGGTCGGGCGCTCGTAGGCGATACTAAAATTGCCAGGCCCAATCCCCAAGAGTGGTCGTTCCTGGAGCATCCGCCATGCCGCATGCAGGTGAGCCATCCGTTCGACAATGGCGAAGTTTGAGGGTGTAATTTCAACATGACGGGGATCGAATAGGCGCAAATTATCGGTGATTGACGTAATGCGATTGCTCAATGCTGGTGGCAGAATCCCACTTTGCAGCAACAGAATGCTACTTATGCTTATCAGCAATACGGTTATTCCGGTGCGGATAACCATCGTGCGGCCGTAGCGTCCGGCAAAGACGATAGCCGTTATCAGCCCACCGATCAGGGCACCGAGCCATCCACCGCGTGAAAAACTCGTGAGTAGTCCGCCAAGCAGGCTGCCGGCGGCAATACCGAGTGCACAAAGGATAGGCCAAAATTGCGAAGGGCGGGGGCGGGTTTCAATCAGAGCCACGATCAGCCCGACCGCCAGTGGCCATGCCTGATTCATGTAGCCGGCAAACGAATTGGGTTGCCCGATAGTACCGTATGCCCGTACTCTGCCCCCAGCGATAGCAAAGCTTTCAGGCCCGATTCCGGTGAGAAACTGTCCAATACCAATCAGTGCCGTGATGCCAGGCGCGACCAGTAAACAGGTGATCAATACCTTCCGACGCCAGGATATGCGCGATGGGTCTTGAAGCACCCAAACAGTTGCCGTATAGATCAGCAGTACCGTTGTCCAACGCAGCGTCTCTTTTAAGGCTTCGCTCCGACTCAGTGGTGTTGTAGCCGCCGAGAGCGCCAGCATCCAGATAAAGATCACCAGCGCAATACCAGGAGGTTTCAGGGCAGGCCAGGGTTGGCTGAGCTGCCTGAACAGACTCAGCAGCACCACGATCAAACAGGCCTGCGTGACACTCAGCCCGCCAGGGAGCGTGACTAATTGCTGAAAGGGAACAGAGAGGACGGCCAGTGCAACAGGCCAGACCGGATCACAGATTGCTAATCCCAGAGCGGTAATACTCAGCAGCCAGCTCGCTGCCACCAGCGGCGGGGTGAAGGCGAGGAGCAGACCTGCTAACCCCGCGCCGATCAGCCATATCCATCGTTGATCTGCTCGATACGCTATCGAAAACAACTGCATTACCAGGCACCACGACCGGACAGAATTGCCGGAATGACCATCATCAAGATGCGGAAATCGAGACTCAATGACCAGTTCTCGGCGTAGTAAATATCAAGCCGCACCTGCTCGTCAAAGGAGATTTCACTACGTCCCAGCGCTTGCGGAAGGCATGCCAACCCGGGAAGTACTGCCAATCGGCGATGATGCCAGGGTTCGTAGCGAGCCACCTCCTCCGGTAATGCAGGTCGTGGGCCGATCAGACTCATATCACCGCGGAGTACATTATACAGTTGCGGTAGTTCATCAAGGCTGGTGCGCCGTAGCCAGCGCCCGATCCGCGTTACCCGTGGATCGGCGCGTATCTTGAACAAGGGGCCATCAGCTTCATTGTAGTGAAGCAATTCCTTGCGCCGTTGTTCAGCATCAGGCACCATGGTGCGAAACTTGTAGCAGGTGAAGAGTTTCCCGTTTTTGCCAACCCGTTGCTGGCGAAAGATAATTGGACGTCCTGAGTCGAACCAGATGAGAAGCGTAATAACAATTGCCAGCGGAATCGTGATCGGTAAACTGATCAACACGACCGAGAGATCGAACATTCGTTTCAGAGCCAGGTTCAGGCCTTGAAGTTGAACCGCTTTTGGTTGGAGCAGGGGGATACCGCTCAAGTGCATAATGTCAACGCGGTCGAAGCTGAGCTGGTATATGTCGGGGGCTATCTGATATTCAACGTCGAGTTGCTGGCAGCGGGCGGCCAATTCGGGTAATCGTTCGTATTCCCAAAATGGTAGGGCAATGATGACATGTTGAATGTCCTGTTGGAGGACGACGGTTTCAAAATCGTCGAGATCACCGAGGTATTGAAAGACACGTGCTCGATTACCGGCAATAATTGGCTGATCGCTTAGATAGCCAACAAGCGTATAACCGATACCCGGTGAAGCAGTCAGTGATTGCATGACCAACTGACCGAGACCAGTGCCCCCTACCACCAGTACTCGTTCACGGCCAAGACCACGAGACCAAAACCAGTGACGGATGCCAATGAGCAACAGACGCCAGCTCAACAACAAGCCGATGATGGTGATGGCAGCAAACGCAAAGATTAAGCGAGAGTAGAAGAAAGGCCGGTACAGAAAGACCACCACCATCAGCAGTGCGATCATTGTAATCACACTCCCGGCGATGGCAGTGGTCTCGTCGAGCAGGGTCATGCGACGGCTGGGACGATAAAATCCGCTGCCGATAAAGCGTAAACTCAGGAGGGCCTGAAGAATGAAGACAATCGGTAGAAACGCACTGAAGGGAACCAGGTTCTCAGTAGCAACTTCGGCGATAATCCGATCAAATGGCACCGGCCAGCTTACCTGATAGCGTAGCAGGTATGCTATGCCGAAACCGGCAAAGATGAGCATCTGATCGATCAAAAACATACCGACGGCCGTCCAACGCTGCTTGCGGCGCAAACGTTGTCGGCTCGTTCGTGACACACGCTCTGATGCTGGTGGATGTTCAATCATGCGCAAGTCTGTCTGCCTGTTTAACCATCAACAATGACATACCTGGTTCCCAGTGCAACTATTTACGGTGAGGTAATGTCATGATGATAGGGGTGAGAGTCTCGTGCCGGATCACGATGATTGGCGACTGACCGGCGATGTTCGATGTAGAGCATAATACCTGGCGAGGCTGCAATAAGTAGCATGAGAGCAATCAGGCTTATCCAGAGCATACGCGGCTCTTCTCCCTCTTCTGTTCTTTCCACACAATTGTGACTGCGCATCATGACGCAGCGCTCTATCTTACCATAATCTGCCGGTCTTGTAAGCTGATAAAAAGCTGATAGACGGGACAGCTTTTCTGTCCCGTCTATCGTTAGTGATGGTGGATTATGCCGCACGAGCAGCCGCAGGCTCTTCGGTACCTTCGGCAGCAGCCTCGATTTGAGCTACCGCGTCGCGTGGTTTGACCTTCAGGAAACAGGTACGGTAGTGATCCCAGCGGGCCAGAATTTCACTACCGCGTGGGCTTTTTGTCAGTGCAACATGGCGGCGGATCAACTCACGTACCCGTTTTTCATCCCGGTCGCTGAGCGGTCGAAGCTCGACCAGTTGTGGATTGTAGCGCTGGGCAAACGTACCTGCTTCATCGAGCACATAGGCTACACCGCCAGTCATACCAGCGCCGAAGTTGCGTCCGGTTGGGCCGAGCACAACAACGACCCCGCTGGTCATATACTCGCAGCCGTGGTCGCCAACGCCTTCGACGACGGCCGTTGCGCCGGAATTTCGCACGGCAAAGCGCTCTCCCACCCGACCAGCGGCATAGAATTCACCACCGGTAGCGCCGTAGAGCAGAGTATTCCCGGCGATCACGTTCTCGTGCCAGACGTATTGGGCCTCGGGCGATGGTGCGATAGTGATCAGTCCGCCTGCCATCCCCTTTCCGACATAGTCGTTGGCATCGCCGATGAGGTGGAGCGAGACGCCAGGAGCGTTGAATGCCCCGAAGCTCTGCCCAGCATGGCCGTAGAAGGTGATGGTGATGGTATCGGGTGGTAGTCCTTTATCGCCGTAGAGCTGCCCGATTGCACCGGCCAATCGTGCGCCGACCGAACGGTCACAATTGTTAATCGTGTAGCGGAGCCGTACCGGGCCACTAGCCGCTAATGCGTCGGCAGCGTCGATCATAATCTGATCGTTCAAACTCTGCTCAGGTGGAAGTGCGTTGGGTTTTCCGCCGTGGCGAATAGGACCTTTGCCAATCAACGCTGCTGCACCGAGAACAGGTGTCATATCGAGTGCATCAGCCGCTTCAATGTTAGTCTTGCGCTGACGGAGCAGGTCTGTCCGACCAACAGCCTCGTCAAGTGATCGCAGCCCAAGGCCGGCCAGAATCTCGCGAACTTCCTGAGCCAGGTATCGGAAGAAGGCCATCACCATCTCTGGTTTGCCGGGGAATTTTGCCCGCAGATCACTGCGCTGGGTGGCAATACCAACCGGACAAGTATTATTGTGACAGGCACGGGCCATAATACATCCCTCGGCGACCAGTGCTGCGGTACCGAAAGAGAACTCATCGGCGCCAAGGAGAGCTGCTACAACTACATCACGGCCTGTCTTCAACCCACCATCAGCCCGGAGCCGGACTCGCTCGCGGAGACCATTCATGATGAGTGTCTGTTGGGTTTCAGCCAGACCTAATTCCCATGGGATACCGGCATTCTTAATGCTGCTCAACGGTGATGCGCCGGTGCCTCCGGCATGACCACTGATCAGAATAGTGTCGGCATATCCTTTGGCTACACCGGCAGCAATGGTGCCGACGCCGGATGTCGCTACCAGCTTGACTGAAACGCGAGCGTTGGGATTGACCTGCTTGAGGTCATAGATCAGTTGTGCCAGGTCTTCGATACTGTAAATGTCGTGATGGGGTGGTGGGCTAATCAGCGCCACGCCGGGCACCGTATGGCGAATCCGGGCAATCTCTTCATTGACCTTATGGCCGGGCAACTGACCACCTTCACCTGGTTTGGCGCCCTGCGCCATCTTGATCTGCAACTCACTGGCACTGGCCAGATACGCCGGCGTTACCCCAAAACGACCCGATGCCACCTGCTTGATCCGCGAATTACGTTCATCGTGGTAGCGTTCTGGTGCTTCACCACCTTCACCGCTATTTGCCATTGCACCCAGGCGGTTCATCGCGATTGACAATGTCTCGTGGGCTTCAGAGCTAGTCGAGCCATGGCTCATCGCCGCCGTCGAAAATCGCTTTACAATTGACTCAATGGGTTCCACTTCATCAATCGGTACTGGTGGGCCGGCCGGCACAAACTCTAACAGGTCACGCGGTTCGGTTGGGGGCCGGTTGTTGACCAGATCGGCATAAGCGCGATATGTGGCGTAGCCTTCACTACTCAGCGATGGGCCGGTGCTATCACCATTGAGCGCATGGGGGTTGCGTACCGCCTTGTGAAGCGCGTGAACCACGGCTGGGCTAAAGGCGTGGTATTCGCCATCCTTCTTGAATTTGTAGAAGCCGGGATGTGGCAGACTGACCCGACCGGTCTGGAATGCACGGGCATGGCGGACGGCCAGATCACGAGCAATACGGCTAAACGAGACACCTCCCACTCGTGATGGAGTACCGGTGAAGCATCGTTCGACGACATCGTGAGCTAACCCTAACGCCTCGAAGATTTGAGCACCACAATAACTGTCGAGGGTTGAAATGCCCATTTTCGACATAATCTTGAGCAGGCCCTTTTCTAGAGCGTGAATGTAGTGGTGCTCGGCCTCTTCGGCGAGTGCAGAGGTGCGTAGATCATCGGTATAATGGCCGACACCATGCTCGGCCCGCTGCCGCACTGCATCCCGTTCAAGAGCAATCCGGCGCACACTGAGCAGTGCCAGGTAGGGATTGATCGCCTCGGCGCCATAGCCGATCAGGGTCGCCATGTGATGTACTTCGCGGGCTTCACCGGTTTCGACCAGTAGACTGACCCGCGAGCGTAGACCGGTACGGATGAGATGATGGTGAACGGCACCGGTGGCCAATAGAATTGGTAGCGCTGCGTGATCAGCGTCAAGCCCGCGATCGCTCAGAATGATAATGGCTGCCCCCTCTTGAACGGCCGTCGCTGCGTCGGCGCACACTCGATCGAGAGCCTGCAACAGACTTTCTGCATTGATGTGCTGCGCAGAGAAGAGAAGACTGATCGTTACCGAACGCAGCAGTGGATCGCTGTGCGTGCGAATTGCCGCCAACTGCGCATCTGTCAGGATGGGAGAGGTCAGTTGTAACAGATGAGCGTGTTCTGGTGTTTCGAGCAGAATTGAGCGGCGACGACCAATGCCTACACTCAACGACATGACCAACTCTTCACGCAGTGGATCGATGGGAGGATTAGTTACTTCAGCAAAACGCTGCTTGAAAAAGTGGAAGAGCGGTCGTCCCAATTCCAACTGCGAGAGTGGTGGTATCGGTGTATCATCACCCATCGAGCCAACCGGTTCGTGACCGGTCATTCCCATTGGCTTAAGGATCACATTCAGCTCTTCAGAGGTGTAACCAAACGCCATCTGTAGTGGTTGCAAATCCTCTTCGTGTTCAGCCGCCGGTGTGGGGAGATTTGAAGGTAAATAACACAAATGATCTTTAAGCCATTCGGTGTAAGGGCGACGTTGCGCCAGTAGTGCCTTGACTTCACTATCGGTGTAAATCTTTCCTGAGCTGGTATCAACTGCCAACATCTGCCCAGGGCCGAGTTTCCCTTTACAGACAATGCGGGTTTCGGCGATAGGTACAGTACCGACCTCTGAACCTGAGACAACCAATCCATCATCGGTGACGATGTAGCGGGCCGGTCGCAAACCGTTACGGTCAAGGGCGGTGCCGACAATAATCCCGTCGGAAAATGCCAGGGCAGCTGGGCCGTCCCACGGTTCGATCAGACAAGAGTGATACTGATAGAATGCCCGCAGCGTCGGCTCGATGTCGGGTACCTTTTCCCAGGCTTCGGGCACCAGCATAGCCGTTGCATGCCGAATATCTCGCCCGGCCATCACCAGTAATTCGAGCGTGTTATCTAGCATAGCCGAGTCGGAACCATTCTCGTCGATAACCGGCAGCAGTTCACTCATCGATGGCGCACCGCTGGGTAAGAAATCGTCTGGGAGGGTAATGGCTTGTTCGCGGGCACGCATCCAATTGACGTTGCCCTGCAATGTATTAATCTCACCGTTATGGGCCAGCATACGGAACGGTTGTGCCCGATCCCAGGTTGGAAAGGTGTTGGTGCTGTAGCGCTGATGATAGACGGCAATGGCGGTCGTAAAATCAGGATCGCGCAGATCGATATAAAAGTCGGCCAAGTGCGATCCGAGAAGCAGACCTTTGTATACAACGGTACGTGATGAGAATGACGGGATGTATGCCGGTAAGCTGGCCTGGCGGAAAAGCCGTTCCATCATCTTCCGGGCCAGAAAGATGGTGCGTTCAAAGGCCTGGTCATCGAGTCCTTGTGGCCGACCAACAATAATCTGGCGGATCGTTGGCATGGCTCGGCGGGCGCGTTCACCAAGTACTTCGGGATCAATTGGTACGTCACGCCAGCGAAGCAATGGTAGGTGATGCGCTGCTAATGCCTGTTCGACAAGCGAACAGGCGTTGGTACACTGGTCGGGATCGGTGGGGAGAAAAAGCATCCCCAGCGCGAGATCGGTATCGGGTACAGATACCCCAACTGCGGCTAACTCTCGACGCAGCAAACGGTATGGAAGCTGCGTCAGGACTCCAGCACCATCACCAGTGCGGGTATCGTCGGCTACGGCTCCGCGATGTTCAAGCCGACTCAAAGCTGTGAGCGCCAGCTCAAGAATATCGTGGCTGTCCCGACCATTGACGCGGGCGACAAAACCGACACCGCATGCATCGTGCTCGAAGCGCGGGTCGTACAGTTGGGCAGGGTCTCGCGCAGGAAGGTACATTGCTCGTTCCTTGGTTACTACTAATACAGCAAATCCCAAAATACAGAAATACACAAAAAGGCGCTCACCGTTCCTCAACTGCGAGGAGAAGGGTGAGCGCACTCTCGTTCTTTACAT
>Ga0308395_1000724_pt1 | contig 24783 bp, 25 predicted proteins | sample Hotspr20SampleP4_FD_202097 | JGI IMG/M metagenome (GOLD analysis project Ga0308395, IMG submission 202097) | Hot spring phototrophic mat microbial communities from Mushroom Spring, Yellowstone National Park, Wyoming, United States - 20050930_P4 ...
CAACTATATTAGTTATCGACAATTTTTGCTGTAAAATTAAGAGGAAAATGGCTGCACTTAAGCTTTTATTCTCCTCATTTCCTAGCGAGGAAGATGCCAAAAATTTTGCAAAAGAACTAGTCGCTCAGAAGCTGGCTGAGTGTGTGAAAGTAATGGGCTGCTCAAGCTTTTACATTTGGCAAGGGAAAAATATCTCCGATCATGAAGGTCTTATGATTGCAAAAGTTTTAGACTCTAAACTGGCTCAAGTGGAAGAATTCTTTAACAAAAAACATCCTTATAGAATTCCCGAGTTTATTGTTGTAGACTGTGATTATGTTAAAGAGTCATACCTTTCTTGGACAGTTGCTGATAAGCTGCTTGATTAGCTTTTGTTTCAGTGCTTTCGCGGAAAATCCCGACTTTGACCCGTTAGAAATAGCAGCAGGAGAAGAAAAAAACGGTTCGAAAGACAAGCTCCCTGAAGAAAACAGCTCTAAACCAGCACTAGTCAGCTCCGTTAATTTCAACGGCCCAAACGTTACAGTGATAATACGAAACACATCAAGAAAATCAACTAGCGGGCAGTTTAGGGTCAAATTTTTAAACAGAGATGGCTCGCTTTCAAGATCCGAATTGATAAGCGCTTATGTTGAACCGAACGGTTCTAAAGAATTTGGTTTTTATTTATCTTCAGACGAAACTAGCGTAACAGTTGAGCCAATAGGGGCTATGAAACCTAGAGCTGTCGCTGTGCCGCGAAAAGCCGAAGAAGAGGTGCCCCAAGAAAGTTTTGATATTAAAGAAGAGCAACCAATTGATTTCGAGTCCTCAACAGAAAACTAGTGAAAATAATTGGAATATCCTCGGGAAAGGGTGGGGTTGGAAAAAGCACTGTAGCAGTTAATTTAAGCTGCGCTCTTGCCGCTAGGGGGCTTGGTGTCGGTTTAATCGATGCTGATTTTTATGGGCCCTCTGTTCCAATACTGTTGGGAGAGGCTAGTTTAGAGCTAAATAATGAAAACAAAATAATTCCTGCTTTTAAATATGGCGTTAAGTTTGTATCTATACAATTTTTTTTACCTAATCCTGATGAGCCTGTTATTTGGCGAGGGCCCATGATCACCAAAGCTTTGGAGCAGTTGCTAAGAGATGTAGATTGGACTGGAGTTGATTACCTTGTAATAGACATGCCGCCCGGAACAGGTGATATTCAAATAAGCTTATCTCAACAATCGCAGATAGCAGGGGTAATTTTAGTTACTACTCCTCAAAAAGTTGCTTTCAGTGACGTTCGCAAGGCAAGACGCATGTTTGAGAAAGTGAGGGTCCCTTTTCTGGGCTATGTTGCCAATATGGTCAATTCTGAGTGTTTCAGCATTTTCGGCAACTTAGATTATGAACTGATTAATAAAGAAGACATATTAATCGAAATACCATTAAACCCAGAAATTGCTAAAATGTCAGATGAAGGTAAACCTCCGGTACTCTTCAACGTAGCTCCACAATTTTTTGAGTTAGCTGATAGAGTTATTGAAAAGCTGGAAAATTTAGAACATTCATAATGTATGACTTACGCAATAACGAACAATAAAGAAAGTAAATAGAGTTTTAATTAGGTATGTTTTTGCTACAAAACCCTCGTGAGGGGTGAGTTGCAGATTCAGAAACCTTTTTCCATTTAACGATTACCCAGGTAAGTTATATATTGTGAGATATATGGAGTTATTTATTGCTTCAACCGCGAATGAATTTATTTAATTTTTAAAATTTAAAATTTTCTAAGCGGAATTTTCCCTTCAATCAAGACAAAAAAGTATATGGTCGGATTTTTTTGTTAATTTACCTCCCTTTTTGCCGCTACTCTTGCCTTTTTTCCTCTAGCTTCCAGCCTAGAAATTTTAAAGCTTTCTCCCTTGCGTTGAACAAAGTATCTTTCAAGCTCTTATGCAGAAACTCCTCAGATACGTTTGGTTTTTCTATGATCAAGTTGGAACTTTTTTCTGGCGAATCAGCTGATCCCACAGTAGACTGAAATACTAAATATATTTATAGGATAACATACTAAAGCCTTTTAACCAAACTCACACAAATCTTGCAGTTCTCAGCCGATTAAATAAAAGTTAAGTTCCTAGTTTGACGATTTTAAGAAGCCGGCCTTAAAACGGTTTGGTTAAAGATTTCTTTGTTATGTTTGCTTTTATCCAGTTAACAATACTATTTAAAGGGGTGCCGGGAAGAAATACCTCCTTAACGCCAAGAGCCTTTAGCTTCGGAATGTCCTCTTCAGGAATTATTCCTCCTACAACTACACTAATGTCAGAAGAATTTTTTTCTCGTAAAAGTTCGAGCACTCGAGGAACATGTGTCATATGAGCTCCCGACAATAAGCTGATTCCTATAAGGTCAACATCTTCCTCAATAGCTGCTTTAACAACATCTTCAACTGGTCGGTGAAGGCCTGTGTAAACAACCTCGAAACCTGCTTCAACCAATGCTCTGGCTATAACCTTAACACCTCTATCGTGTCCATCTAACCCTATTTTTGCCAGTAAAATTTTTAAGGGAGCGCTCACTCTGGACGGCCTTTAGAGACCAAAACCTCCCCATACCTTAGAACTTTATCTTTGAATACATAGCACTTTTTTAACTCTTTAATCACAAATCCCTCTGGTAGCTCCTCAGACTCTTCCTCCCCAATCGCTTCTAGGTAATTAGGATCGAAAGCGCAGCCTTGAAAGCTTTTTGCTTGGACACCATACCTTGCAAGCAGGTTCTCAAAATTCTTGTAAATCATTCGAATGCCTTCGACCACGGGATCCTCTCTACCTACCGCAAAGCTCAAAGCCCTCTCAAATTCATCTAAAAGCTCCACTACTGATCTTAAAATTCGCTCGCCTTCATATTTTTGCCTCTCCAATCTCTCTTTGATTACATTCTTTTTAAAATTATCAAACTCAGCCAAAAGCCTTAAATACTTCTGTTGCCAATCTTCTTCCTCCGATGGCTGCGTTTGACCTAAACTCTCTTCTAACTGTTGCGCAAACTCCGACTGCTGACTGTCTTCTACCTGTGCGGGCTCCTCTCCACTTTCAACCAAGTTATTAAGAGAACTTTCATTGGGTTCTTTGCTGTCAGTCATAAGAAAAAGTGAGAATCTTTCTGATATTTTACTTTAATAGCACTTACGGTCTAGAATTTCAACTTAAACGTCTCCTCGAAAGACGGACCTATATATTTTTACAATTGAAGTTATTTTAATTTTTTTAGGGCAAGCGGCTTCGCACTCTCCATGATTAGAGCAGGCGCCAAACCCTTCCTCCAAAGATTGATCCAACATTCCAGTAATTCTCTTTTTAGCTTCTGGCTTTCCCTGCGGCAGAAAATTTAGATGTGCGGCTTTTGCAGCTACAAAAAACATTGCACTACCGTTCGGGCAAGCTGCCACACACGCTCCACAACCGATGCAGGTGGCATAATCGAAAGCTTCCTCCGCTACAGCTTTGGGCACTAAAATCGAGTTTGCCTCTGGAGCCGCTGAAGGGGCAACCGAAATATATCCACCTTTTTGAAGAACTCTATCCAACCCGGATCTATCTACCACCAAGTCTTTCAAAACGCGAAACGAGCCTCCCCTAAAAGGCTCTAGGACAAGCGTATCCCCATCCTTAAAATTTCGCATATGCAATTGACAGGTAGTAACCCCTCTAAGGGGTCCGTGTGGCCTGCCGTTTATCAGAAATCCGCACGTTCCACAAATTCCTTCACGACAATCTGAGTCGAATGCAATTGGCTCTCTTCCTTCTTTCCTTAATTTTAAATTCAACTCATCAAGCATTTCTAAAAAGCTGCTTTCAGGACTCACCTCGTCAACAAGAAATTCTTCAAAGTTTCCTTGATGATTACTGCTTTTTTGTCGCCAAACTCTGAGCTTAAATTTCATAAGTTATTTGTAACTCCTTTCAGTAGGTTTAATAAATTCGTAGACTAGAGGCTCTTTAACCATGCTATAGCCATCAGACTCTCTCTTCCAACACGCCACGTGAGAAAACTTTTCATCGTTTCTTGAAGCTTCTCCATCAGGAGTTTGGTACTCTACCCTGAAGTGGCCTCCGCAACTCTCCCCTCTATGTAAGGCATCTATTATCATAAGCTCGCCAAGTTCAACAAAATCATAAAGCCTATAAGCATCCTCAAAATCTCCAAAGGCAGTGCCGTCTGATGCTTTGGGAGGTAGGATAATTTGAAAAAATTTCTCTTTCATTTCTCGAACCTGTTTCAGGGCAAACTCTAGGCCCTCTCTGGAGCGCTCCATACCTGCATAATCCCAAAGAATCTTACCCAATCTTCTATGGAATTCTAAAACTGGAACTGACCCTGTTGCTTCCGCTAACTTCTTCAATAAAAGCTCCACGTTCGCTTTAGAGTCCGCAAAACAAGCATCGTCTTCAGATACGTTGGCCTTACCTTTCTTAGCCAGAAAATCAGGAACAACGACAGGAATTATAAAAAACCCATCTGCTAACCCCTGCATTAAAGCACTAGCGCCCAACCTGTTTGCGCCATGATCCGAGAAATTAGCTTCCCCTATTACGAATAACCCCTCCAAGTTTGACATTAAAGTGTAATCTACCCAAAGTCCTCCCATTGTGTAGTGAGGAGCAGGATAGATTCTCATGGGTCTTTCATAAGGGTTCTCGCCTGTTATCAAGTAGTACATTTCAAATAAATTTCCATACTTGGACTCAATCACATCCTTACCGAACCTTTTCAAAGCGTCCCTAAAATCTAGATAAACGCCATGTCCTGTGGGTCCCACACCCAAGCCCTGATCGCAAATTCTTTTAACTGCGCGCGAGGCAATATCCCTTGGCGCAAGATTTCCATAGGAAGGATACATCTCCTCTAGAAAGTAATACCTATCACTTTCCGGAATATCTCTCGGGTCTCTACCAACCAAGTCTTTACGCCTGGGTGCCCAGACTCTACCGTCATTTCTCAAAGACTCTGACATCAATGTTAATTTTGATTGATGATCTGAAGAAGCGGGAATTGACGTGGGATGAATTTGTGTAAAACAAGGATTCGCAAAAAGGGCACCTCGTCTGAAGGCTCTAATAATAGCCGTGCAATTGCTTTTTCTGGCGTTGGTAGATAAGAAATATACGTTGGAGTAACCACCTGTGGCCAGTATCACAGCATCAGCTGCTACTTGGTCTAGTTTCCCTGAGATCAGATCTCTAACAATAATTCCCACAGCTCTACCTTCTTTTACTACTAGATCTACCATTTCTTTCCAGGTAAACAACTCTACTGTTCCTAACTCCACTTGTCTCAACAGAGCACTGTAACACGCCAAAAGCAATTGCTGCCCCGTTTGGCCCTTTGCATAAAACGTTCTAGAAACCTGAGTACCTCCGAAGCTTCTTGTTTCTAAAGTTCCACCATACTCTCTTGCAAATGGTACTCCTAAAGCAACGCAAGCATCTATAATCGAGCTGGATATTTCTGCTAATCTAAAAACATTTGCCTCTCTAGCCCTAAAATCACCTCCCTTAATTGTATCTCTAAAAAGCCTCCAAACACTATCGCCATCATTTTTGTAGTTTTTAGCGGCATTTATACCCCCTTGAGCTGCCACACTATGCGCCCTTCTACTAGTGTCGTGATAAGTAAAAACCTTTACATTATACCCTTGCTCACCCAATGACGCCGCAGCAGAGGCGCCCGCCAAACCTGTTCCAACTACTATTATCTTGAACTTTCGCCTATTCGCTGGAGATACTAGGCCAGCCGAGTCTTTAAACTTTGACCATTTTAACTCTAGATCACCTGGCGGTATCTTACTATCGAGCATATAGGCTTTTAATATAGACAAAAAAAGGCACACTCATAAATCCAAGGAACAAAACTAAAGCCACCGCTTGAGAAATTATCCGCGTGGATCTTTTGGATACTTCAGTCCATCCTAAACTTTGCACCAAACTTCTTGCGCCCACTGAAAAGTGAAGAGCTACGGCCCCGACTCCAATTAGATAGGCTATTAGGTAACTAAGTTTTGAAAAGCTGATAGTAACATTATTATGTACAGCTAAATGCCTAAAGCCTTCAGGGTGAACTAAACCTAAAGTTAGATGAGAAATATGAAAAACCACAAACGTTAAAACTAGAACTCCAAGAACCAACATATTTCTCGATGCTAGCGAGCTGCAACTTCTATAAATCATCACATAATGCCCTCTCGATTTAGCGCTTAACTTGTATAACAACACAGTGCTATACAAGTGAACTAATAAAGCTGTTAAAAGGAGCAGACGAAAGATCCATAAAGCTACTCCCTTCCCTAGAAACTCTTTTCCTACTTCTCTTAGAAAAATCGCATACGAGTCTAGTGCTTCAGCTCCGCCAAAATACTTAAGGTTCCCCATCATATGCGCTACTAAGAATAATCCCAAAAATAATCCCGATAAGCTTGATAAAATCTTAAGTCTTACTAAGCGAGGCATTAAAAGTGTACTAAAGGCTATACCAGCTTTTAAGCTGCTCTAATAGACCTCTGACTCTAGCTGCGGATGCCATCATCTGTTCTGTCTCTTTTTCGTCTAAACTAACTTCTAATACTTTTTCTACTCCATTTCTTCCTAAAATACAGGGAACGCCAATATAGATATCATTTAGATTGTACTCTCCTTCTAGATAGCAAGAAGAGGGCAAAACCTTTTTTTCATCACTAATGATCGCCTTAATCATAGTAAAACAAGATGCTGCTGGAGAGATAAAAGCGGATCCGGTTTTAAGAAGGCTAACTACTTCTGCCCCAGAGTTTTTAACTCTATTCTCAATCTCTGAGAGCTCATTTTCCCCTAAAAAATACCCCGCTGGGAAACCAGCCAATCTAGTTAAACTACGAACTGTTACCATGTCGTCTCCATGACCACCTAAAACCATTGCACTAATTTGAGAAGGGTTTAGACCAGCTTTTTCCGAAATGTGAAAGGCATACCTTGCAGAGTCTAACACCCCAGCCATACCAACAACTTTGCTCTTGTTAAACCCTGACTTTTTAAAAAACAACCAAGCCATAGCATCCAAAGGATTAGTAACGACTATAACGATAGCTCCCGGACACTTAGACTTTATGTTTTCGGCAAGTGAGGAGATTATTTCTGAATTAACCTTCAGTAAATCGTCTCGGGACATCCCTGGCTTTCTTGCCACTCCTGCAGTTACAACGCAGATTTGGCTATCTTTAATGTCATTCAAGTCATTTGTTCCAATTATTTTTGTGTTGAAGTTTAGTAAACTGGCCGCATGGCTGATATCTAAAGCCTTACCCTGGGGCAAGCCTTCCACGACGTCGAACAAAATAATCTCGCCTACATTCAATGAAGCAAGTAGGAGAGCTAAGGTACCACCGATATTTCCAGCCCCTACTAAACTTACCTTAACCATCGAGTAGTTTTAAAGTTAGTATAGCAAACCTCATTTTTCAATAAGGCTTTTCAGCGAAAGCATTGTTGTAAAACTTACTAAACTACTGCTCCTTAGAAAATGTGGGATTTTGACTAAGTCGTTCCACTAATAGTTTTCGGATGCAGTGTTTGACAAGAAGCCTCGATAGTGCCGCATAAGAGTCTCTTTTAACTCTTGAACACTTGGTAACGTTTTTGCCTTTTCATAGAGTTTTAGGGCGCTTGAATGATCTTTTAGATTTAATTCTTCACTAATTTTTTGAAAAGAAAATCCAAAGGACTCTCTCAAAATGTAGGACAAAACGCTCCTAGCTAACACGGCATTACTCTTTTTTGAACGTGCTAAGATATCTGATTCTGTAGTCTTAAAGAGGTCTGTAGCTGCTCTTATTAAAAGGTTTTTCTTGTAGAAATCTTTGGCAAAAGCAGTGCGGTATTCAAGAACGACTGATTCTATTAGATTAGGAGAGAGGTCACCATTGTTAGCGCTGATCATTTTTATTTTTTTGCAGATAGCGTTGAGACTTCTTACTGATAAACCACTTGGAAGGTAGGAAAGCTCTTTTAGGATCTGGGTGGTTCTGTCGTTCAGTAAATTCGATAAATGAAGGTTCATAAATTTTTCTATTAGTGTGCGATCAGGATTTTTGATTTCGCAAATAACAAAATTTTGGATTTTTGCTTTCAACTGGTGACAGAGATTTATCTCTGTGAGGGGATGAGCATCACTGGTTAAAATAACTTTCTTTTCGCTTTTAGCAAAATTGTCTATAATGTAAGCTAGCTCTTGTTGCGACTTTTCTTTTCCTTTAAGAAACTGCAAATCCTCGATGATCAAAAGATCTTTTTGAAAAATTTGCTCTCTAAACTTTTGTAAGCTTCTGTTATAAACAGAAGATACGAATTGACTCACAAACCCCTCGCTTGAAAGATACATTGCTCTTCCTTCAAACTCTCGCAGCAAGGCATAACACAAGTGTGACTTACCATTGCCAGGCGGCCCAAATATAACTAATTGATTAGGGCTATCTTCACTCTGAAGGCTCCTTATTGCTCTAAAAGCAAAATTATTGCTTTGTCCTGTTAAAAAAGAATCAAAGCGATAAGTTTCATTGAGAAAACAGTTTGACCTTAATGTTGCATCTGAATTATCTCTCTTATTGTTCTTAGACTGTATGGGAGGTTTTTCATCTTCCTTAAAAATTTCTCTCTGGCAGGTTTTTTGCGGAAGCTTGTTAAGACATATGCTAATTGAACTCTCTAAATCCTGCGACTCTTTTAAAGGCTCAAATCCTTTCCTAGACCTTAAACTATCTTCAATTAACTCAATTTTTTTTGTGATAAAAATTTTTGCTTGTTTATTTTCCATATTGCTCCACAGTTGTTCTTTAAACAAGACGGCAAAGAATTAGCTGAACCTTATTGAACCTTTAAGTTAATTTTCCAAAGTTTTAAATTTTTTTTGTTTTTCATCAACAAAAAAATTTAGCTAAGATTTTTTTTTTGTTAAATGCTTAAAAAAAGTCAGATTATTTTTTTCAGCCACTCTAACTAAAAGTAAGTTTAAGTTAGAGCAATTTTTTTGACTGTAAACTATTGAAAAAAGTAAAATTATTTTGTGGCAAGCAATACCTACTTTTCATCTTATTTCAATAACGTTGATGTAGAAAGAAGTTTTATAGCCGTTATCACGTTAATGATAAGTTTTTTTGTACTTCGGAAAGGAGTCCAGAAGATTCATCCCGAAAACCCTCTTGCCGGAGGGAAAATTAGCCTTGTTACAGATTTTGCTTTAAGTAAGATAACAGAGTTTATTGAAAGTTCAGCTGGACACTCCATTGCCTCTAAACATGCGTCATTTTTAAGCTTTCTGTTCCTGACTATATTTATACTCAATGTGATTGGATTAATACCTGGTGTTGCAGCGCCTACTATGGCAATTAGTATCCCTTTAAGCTTAGCTTTGATCAGTTTCGCCTACTTTAACTATTATGGTTTAAAAGAGCAGGGCTTAGGTTATTTTAAGCATATGGCCAGTCCACTGATTGACTTTGGAATTCCTTTTAAAGTGCTGGCTTTATTCATTTTCTTTTTCGAACTTATAAGTCTCCTACTCAGAATTCTAACTCTCACTTTGCGGTTAAACTTAAATATAACAGCGGATCACTTAATTTTAGACATTTTTGTTTCTACTCCTATGGGCATGCTGGGAGGATTTATTCCTGTAGCATTTATCTTTTATTTCTTAGGTTTATTTGTGAGTTTCATCCAAGCATTTGTTTTCTTTCTTTTAAATATTATTTATCTCATTCTTGCCACTGATGTTGACGAGCACTAGATGTCAATCTTAGTATTCATTTTGTTTTATCAGGGTTATTGAAAGAAGAGCGTGAATTAACTTAAACTACCTGTGTATGCTCTATAAGTGGCTTTTTCTATTTTTTGTTTGTTTTTTAAATCCTCTTCTTGCCGAATCGAACAATAGCAGCCATATGGTTGTGATTGGCGTGGGAATAGCGGCAGCAGGAGCAGCACTAGGGATAGGGATTGCCTCGTCAAAAGCAATGGAAGCCTTAGGAAGAAATCCTTCTATAGGGAATTTTTTAGTCAGCCAAATCCTTGGTTTGGTGTTTATAGAGGTAGCCGTAATTTTAACTTTTACCATTGCAATATTAAAAGGTTAATAGTAATAACCTTAGAAAAAAATTTTTAACACTCTTTTTTAGCTCTGAAACTCAAGCGTTTGCCTGTGCTATTTTTGATCTCGTCTATCCAGTCAAATAAAATTTCACAAGTTCACATCCAGTTAAGTAGTAATTAACAAAATAGAGCAAATTCTAAAATTAAATAAATTATAGCTTTTGAAAATGTGAAAAACTTACCGCTTTGCTTTAAAATATTGATGAATTATGAAGATTATTTCAGATCGAAGTGAGCTTTTAAGAGTTCTAGAAATGCAGATAAGTGATACTTCTAGGACATTAAGCGATTTGAGTGGCCGTATTTTCATCTCAGCTAAATCGAAAAATCATTTTCAAATTCAATCGTCTACCGGAGAACAGGAGCTGGTCGCAGGATTGTCGGTAAACGTTCTAGCTCCAGGAGATTGCTATGTTAATTACAAGATTGTTTATGAAGTAATCAAGGAGATATCTGCTGCTGAAGTGGCATTGGAAGTCGATAAAAGTAATCAACGCTTAATAGTGTCAGCAGGCCGATCAAAGTACAGAATTAATCTGCAGCCCACTGACTATTTTTCACCAATAAAGAAGGATAAAGGAAAAGAAAGTTACTCGTTTAGAGCAAAGGATTTATTAAGCGCTATAGATCATACGCTAATAGCTGCAAAAAGCGATTCTTCTAGCGATTTCAATAAATTAATTTTTTCCCCATCGACACAAGATAAAAACTGGCTTGAGGTTGTGGGAACGGATGGCATCAGACTAAGTCATTATGTGTTAGATGGAGTGAGATTAGCTGGGCAGTTGGAACATTTTTGTCTGTCTTTTAAGTCGGTTAATATTTTAAGGGATTTTTGCAAGAAACATGGCGAAGAGGATACTGTAAAGCTTACAAACTACGAAAACGCAGTAACTTTTGACTCCGATTTTGCTTCTTTAACCTGCTTAAAGACATCTTCTAACTTCCCTGATTACAGAGCTCTCGTTTCAAAAAATTTTGCTCATAACTTGGAAATTAGCGCTGATGAATTAACAAAAGCACTAAAAAGGTTGCTTTTTATATCAGGGATTTCAAAAGCTATAAAATTTTCTGTTAACAGAGATAAGCTTTTAATAAGTTCTAAAAACAATGAAATAGGAGAGGGCGAGGAAGAGCTTGAGATTAGATCAACGTTGGATAATTTTACGATAGTTTTTAACGGAGGGTATTTAATGGATTTCGCCAAACTGGCTTCCGCAAGGTCAAGTATCACCATATTTGTTAGCAGTTCGCTTGAGGCCTCTAAAATGACTTACTCAGATAATGAGAAATACCAATACATTTTAATGCCGATAGATGATAGTATTTGAAAGGAAGCTTAATTAAATAAATTGAAGCATTTATGACAGAAAATCTTAACTATACGGCAGAGTCTATAAAAGTGTTAGAGGGCCTAGAAGCTGTCAGAGTAAGGCCTAGTATGTATATCGGAGATACCTATGAGAGAGGTTACCATCATCTTCTCAATGAAGTTTTAGACAACAGCGTTGATGAAGCAATGGCTGGATTTTGTACCTCCATAGTGACAACCCTTCATGAGGATGGCAGCGTTAGCGTCGAGGATAATGGCAGAGGGATTCCAGTTGAAATCCACCCAACGGAAAAGATATCCACTCTCCAAGTGGTTCTTACTAAGCTCCATGCAGGTGGTAAGTTTGAAAAATCTGCTTATAAGGTTAGTGGAGGTTTACATGGAGTTGGGATTTCTGTAGTAAACGCTCTTTCCGCATGGCTTGAAGTTAAGGTAAGCAGGAACGGAAAAATTTACTACATGAAATTTGAGAGAGGAGTTCCAGTCACTGAATTACAGGTAATAGGAACCGATGAAAAGACAGGAACAATTGTTAGGTTTTTGCCCGATAAAGAAATTTTTAAGACAGTGGAGTCATTTAACTTTAGCTATATCCAAAATAGATGCAGAGAGTTAGCTTTCTTAAACCCGTCTGTTACTTTTGAAGTCGTCGACGAAGTCAAATCAAAACATCTGAAATTTAACTGCCCAGGAGGCATAGTTAGCTATGTTCAGCATCTTAACAAAAATAAGGAAACTCTCTTCCCTGAGCCAGTTTTCATCAGAGGAGAAAAAGATAATGTTCTAGTAGAAGCCGCTCTTCAGTATAACAAAGAGTACAATGAGATCTTTCTCAGCTACGTTAACAATATAAACACCATTGAAGGTGGTCAACATGTAATTGGCTTCAGGTCTGCCCTTACAAGGGCATTGAATAACTATATCTCTAAAAATCTGCAAAAAAAGGAACAAATTATAGGGGATGATACTAAGGAAGGTTTAGTAGTAGTACTAAGTTTAAAAGTTCCAGAACCTCAATTTGAAGGTCAAACTAAAACGAGACTGGGGAACTCGGAAGTCAAGTCGATTGTTGAAACTATTAGTTTTGATTACATATCGCGTTGGCTAGAAGAAAATCCTCAACAAGCTAAGCCCGTAGCGTTAAAAGTTTTGGAAGCTGCTGCCAGCAGAGAAGCTGCGCGAAAAGCTAGGGAATTAACCCGTCGGAAGGGAGTGTTATCGTCTTTAAGCTTACCTGGCAAATTGGCTGACTGTCAGAGCGAAGAAGTGGAGGAGACAGAATTATTCATAGTTGAAGGAGAGTCAGCTGGAGGATCTGCAAAGCAGGCTAGAGATAGGAGGTTTCAAGCCGTTCTGCCACTTAAAGGAAAGATTCTTAATATTGAAAAAGCTCGACCTCACAAAATTTTTGAGTTCGAGGAAATAAAGGCAATTCTTACTGCTTTAGGAGCAAGATTTGTAGGAAAAGGAGAGATTGATTTATCGAATCTTCGGTACGGCAAAATTATAATTATGACAGATGCGGATGTCGATGGTAGCCATATAAGAACCCTTCTACTTACCTTCTTTTATAGACAGGCAAAGGATCTAATTCACGACGGCAGAATTTTTGTAGCTCAGCCTCCCCTGTACAAGGTCAAGATAGGCCAGAAAGAAAGATATATTAAAAAAGACTCTGAGCTTATTGAGCTAGTGATCGATTATTTCTTTTCATCCTGGGAATGCTCAGAAGATCATATGTCCTTAATAAGGAGCTATACTCTTCTGAGACTAAGAGATAACCTCCTGAAAGAACAGGAAGTTAGCATTGAGCTCTTAAAGCTTGCGCTGAAAATATTTAAATATTCAATGTCGCAAAACGAAGTTCTAAACTTACTCCAAAGCAGTTACCCTAATGTTAATTTGATCCACTATGATGAAGTAAGTCTAGTTCTCCAAAAGCGAACAGACCTAAGAGTATTTAAAGTACAGATTTCTAAGGATGAAATTAAACTCAAAGAGAAAATTTTGACAAAAATAGACCAATTTTTTGAGACTGCTAAATTACCCATAAACTTGAAGAATAAAAGGTCAGGGAGAACAGAGAGTTTTTCCGATATAGATAATTTGTTTGTTTTTATCATGCAAGAAGTAACAAAAAACATGTCAATAACAAGATTTAAAGGTCTTGGTGAAATGAACCCTGAGCAGCTTTGGCAAACAACTATGGACCCAGCTCAGAGAGAATTGTTACAAGTAACTGTGGAAGACGCTTTAGAAGCAGACGATATCTTTTCAACACTGATGGGCGATCAAGTTGAACCTAGAAGGAAGTTCATACAGGAAAATTACGGGCTGGCTGAAAATCTGGATATTTAAGTTTTTAAGCCTTAAAATTCAACTATGGTATCTAATACTTCAAGAACCAGATCTAAAAGAGCAGCAAAAGCTTTAAAGATAAAAGCCCGAAGAAATAAGGTTTATTCAAAAGCTGCTAGAAAAAAATCCATAGCATTAGCAGGGTTGAAAAGCGCTCTTGAAAAATCTTCTTAATTGTATCTAGAGACAATCAGCTGTATTAAAATTCCTCCAACAAATCCTATAAACACCCACTCGAAGATATATCCTTTGTGCAAAGACGGAGGAGAGATAATGTTAAAGCAAGGAACCAACTCAGTCGAGAGCGCGGGGTTGTTTACCTTTTTGGCGAAACTTAGCAACTCAGATCGAGACAGATCCAAAGCAAAAAGTTGTTCTAAAGTTAAATCTTCAGGTATTCTCTCTAAGTAAAAATTAGCGACAATATTATTAGGCATACTATTATCGAGTCTGGAGCTGACTAAAGAGAAATCGAGGAAAGGAAGCTCTTTGTCACTCTTTTTACTTAATTTAGCAAGAGCGGTGACAATAAGTTGATTTCGACGAGGCAGTTCTCTAACAATCCAAGTCCCTCGGATAGGCTGCTGAGAAGGCTCCTTAAAGGAGCATCCTAAATCCAGCACAACAAGTTTATCTTTCAACTTAAAAGTTGAAAAGTATCGATTAGTAACACCAAAATCGCTTTTTTTTCTCATACTATAAGAGAAGCTTTCAACCGCTACCTCTCCCCTAACTTTGCTGAACGGTGGCAAGTCAGATGTAAGCCCCTCTAAACTTGACATAATAGCTATGTTTTTAGAGGCAAGTGCAATCAAAGCTTCTTTTTCCTTCATTCTAAGAAACTGCCAAGCTGCCATAATTAAGCTGAAAACCAGAAAAAGTATTGCTGCAAAACTTATCTTTTTAAAAAATTTAAAAACAGGCATTTAAATGGCAGATGCTATTTTATTACAATTCAAGGCTAAATAGCGCGTGTACATCTCAGATTTTATCTTCTTTGACCGCGAGGCTTTGTTTAAGCATGATGGCTTTTTGAGAGAGAAAAAAACTAACCTTTTTAATACTTTGGAGGAGGAAAATGGTTTACTTAAGTGGTACAAGATGGCTGCTCATAGCATTTCTAACCTGAACCTTGAAAACGTATCGCTTGTCATAGGAGAAGCATTAGATCCAAGCTTTCGTAGCCCAACTTTTTCTCAGTGGCTTCTAAGTTTTTTAGGATTGCAAATTCCCGCTTTTGATTTTGTAACAGGGGGGACCATTTTATCTTTTGTTGGTATGTATAAGCCACAGTTTGACAACTTTTTATATGTAGGGTTGGGAGTGATTGAAAGAGAGCATCATTTTGAGAGTGGATTAGTAGCTATAAGATTTAATTCGTCTGAAGGCTGTGTCAAAATTGTAGACGGAGAGATCTTATATACGGAAAAGATCCTAAGATTTAATAATCATTGTTTTGAAGATTGCGAGCTTACCTACTCAGCGCCATCAGCTGAAACTCTTAGTTTACTCAAGGAACTTGTAGATACTAAGCACTCAATTTACCCATGGTTTATCCGCAACTGTCCTCGATACAAACCGTTTATAATCAACGATTCAGCTATCCAACTTCTGAGGACCGCTAAGGACTTCGTTTCAGGAACTAAACTTAAGGTTATTGAAGTTGGTCTAAACGGGGCGCTTGGAGTCACTACGGTTGAGATTTGCTAAAATGGAAGTTCTCGGTATTGGTCATAGTTACGGAGATATTACTCTTGACAATGATTTCATTGAGTCACTTGATACTGGAACAACTAAAGAGTGGATATTAGATAAAATCGGGATAAATCAAAGGAGGGTAACTCTGCCAAAAGACTATATAGTAACAACTCGAAACAAAAATCCTGGTGAATGTTTAAGAGTTAGGACAAAGAGCTGGCTTGATTTGTCTTTAGAAGCTTGCGATATGGCGTTTTCAAGGTCAAATCTTAGCCCTGCAGATATTGATTTAATTTTAGTGGATTGCGTGACGCCAGATAACTTTTTCCCCATCCCCAGTCAAGAGTTGAAAGATAAGCTGGGATGTTTTAATGCCTATGCTTTTGATCTTGTAACGGCCTGTCCCGCTGCGGCACTTCACCTGTATTTTGCATCTCGCTTACGGGCGTGTTGGAATACGGCCTTGCTGGTGACAAGCGCTACGGTGTCTCATGCTGTGAATTATAACGATCGTACAGATGGTGCAATTTGGGGTGACGGAGCTGGCACAATAATTGTTTCAAAGGAAAGAAAAGGTAAGTTAAGGCTTATAGATACGACCTTCAGCGGCGATCCGACCCGGGCGGAGAGCGTTATAATTCATCGCAGAGGCCATTTTTGGCAAGATGGAAGGGCGGTTAGGAATTTTTCAGTTCGTCAAACAGTTCGTATGATTAAGGAAATATCATCAAAGTATGGGCTTGACTTTACAAAAGATATCTTTATAGGGCATCAAGCAAATTTAACCATGCTGAGGCAAATTGGAGAAGCTGCTGGAGTACCAGATGAAAACAATTGGAAAAATGTTGAAAGATGCGGAAATCAAGCTGCGGCAGGTGCCATAGCTAGTCTAAGCGAGAGGTGGGATTCATTACCAGTGGGAAGAAAAATTTTAATAGCTGTACTAGGAGCCGGCCTGACTTGGGGCACAGCTCTTTTTGATGTGATAAGTTAAAAAAACCGATTGATGTTTACTTTTCTTCTAGATATCTTGAAAGGCTATGGGCAGAATATTCCTTATTGTTCCATGGCTAATTGTTTTGTGTCAACACAGATCAACGGAGGGAGCAATTTTAGTGGATTATGTAGCTGAACTTGAGGCGGCGACGGACAAGCTTCTTCAAAAGGTTGCAGAGCTAGAAGAGAAACTTGAAAATTGCCAAAAGACAAATGCAGAGGTTAAATGTAAGCCCGAGATAGAACATCTGAAAAGTCAGTTTTCAGCCTGCGCAGCTGAGTTAGAAAGTGTCAAAAGAGCCTCGGCCTCACTAAAAATTAAAGACGTTGACTATAGCACGTCAAATCCAGAGTTGAGAGATTTTGTAAGATTACTTTTAGCTGATCTTGAAAGGACTAATGAAAAGGTGCTAGCGCTCAAGAATAACCATCTTAGAGAGCAGTTGTTAAATGAGTTAAAATCTATTCAGAATAAAATTCCAGAAAGTAGGAGTTTCAAAGACTTGGCTATGGCAAAAGCTTTGCTAACGACAGTAAAGAGAAAATTAGATTAATTTTTCTAGAGGTCAGCAGTTTAACTAAATAGATAACAGGACCGCTTAGCACATAAGCATAACAGATTAAAAAGAGGCCAACCCATCCTAGGTACCAAAGGAATATAAGAACTAAGGAGATCCATATTTTTTGATTCCTGGTTATGCGAATGTCTTGTTTTAAGGACAGAAAAACTATTCTAGAAGAGCACAAGGCTGCGAGTAAAAAGAGTACGCTTAGGCACACAACAGGTATTAAATTTGAATGATCACTCGAGAAGGTTAATGGCAGCAAGGCTAATGCCATTGCAGCAGCTGGACTGGGTAAGCCTCTAAAGTGGATTAAGCCCACATCGGACGAGTTGAATCGAGCAAGCCTGAATCCTATGCTTGAAAGATAAGTAAAGGAAGCTACAATCCCAAGATTATTAAAGTACGGTTTAAGTGCCCAAAGATAAACTAAAAAAGATGGAGCTATGCCAAAGGTTATAAAATCGGCCAACGAGTCGAATTCTAGACCAAACTTTGACTCTGCTTTTAGGCGTCGAGCTAAAAATCCGTCCAAAATATCTAAAATAATTCCTATTAGCACGAGGTGACTGGCAAGAGCAAAATTTTCCTGTATGGAATAGACTAGACTTAAAAATCCGCAAAGCAGATTGCAAAGCGTGAAGAGATTGGGTATCAGTAGCTTAGTTCTTTGCAACATTCCTTGAAGATGATCTTTTCTTGTTTTTTAGTATACTTTTAAAAAATACTTGAAAAGAAGTTTTCTAGTAACTAAGTGGTTATTTATCTGGTTGGTCCTTTTAAGTGCACTAGCATTTGCTGGGGTTTTTTATGATGATTTGGTAATCCAAAGCATTTTCGTTGTGATTAGCTTGTTATTCGCGATAAGTTTGATAGGCAGCGTCCTGGTAATTTTGAAAAGGGATAAACTTTTCAGGCTTGAGCCATCCCATTTAGATCTAGCTTTGGAAGCTGGGCAGTATCGGTTTTTAACTATCAACCTGCACTCAAGCTTGCCTCTCTGGCCTTGGAAAGTAGAAATAGAGTTACCCAGCGAAGATTTCCTTTGGGTAACAGCGGGTACCCAGAATCTGACTAAGCAAACTTTGGTAGAGGTAGAGGTTTTCGGCATTAGAAGGGGTTATTTAGAAGAAAGCCTAAGTGTCATAGTCAAAGATCCCTTGGAAATTTTTCATATCAAAGTTAGAAGTATTTTTATGAAAGCAGAATGTTACCCAAGCTTCGATGCTCAGGATTGGTTGCTAGAGCTTAAAGCTCGCGTTGAAGGAGATGTTTTTCCCACGTTAGGGTCCGACTCGGGAGATCCTTTGAAGCTGCGTCAGTATCAACCCGGCGACCCTCTTAAAAGAATAGCGTGGAAGCTATTTGCCAAACGCTCTGAATTAATATGTCGAGTTCTTGAGCCAGCGGATGATCAGGCAAAAACCGTGATTTTGTATAGCTACTTGCTACCAGAGGATGAAATTGCTGCAGCTATTAGCCTTAAGATAGCTGAGGTATTGCAAGAAGAAGATTTTTCTTTGCTATACTCAACTAACCTTTCCAACGATATAACTCCCGATTTTGGGCAGTTTAAAAGAGAAGTTTTGAACTCCAACAAAGAAGCACCACGAAAGTCTCTGGATACCTTTTTAGCAAAATTTCAGCAGATAAGTCTTAACAGACAGGTCTTGCTAATTTACTCGGAAGATGAACAGAATCTAAAAATATTTTCTGAGATCGATAGATTTTTTATGAAGGATCAAATAATAAAGGTTCCTTGCCCCAAAACAGTCGAGCAGAAGAGGATTCTCGATCTATTTGTTGAGCCCTCAAGAAAAATTTTCCAACCGGCATCTAATCTAGAACTAAAGTAATAACGAGTGGAATTTATAAGAATAATTTCTTGGCTGGCCATCTTTTACTTGTTTAGCTCTTTATACAAAATTTCAATCCAACTATTGGTTTTGGCAGTTGGATTCATTTGTATCTCTTTTCTTATTAAACGAATCGAGGTAGGGAAGCGGTTGACTCGTATCGGTGTACTGGCAATTTGCACTGGGGTTGTAGTGATAGGTTTGCTTTTAATTTCAACTTTAAGTTTTCTTGTAGACCAAGCGGAAGGATTTAAAGTAGCGGCAATTGAACAAGAGGTTTTAGTTTATATTGTTGTTTTCGGTTTTTATGCTCTAGCTTCCTTTTTAGTGGAGAAGTTCCCAAAGTTAGCGTTAATTGAAGCTTTCTTTTTGGGCCTTTGGACGTTGAGGCTTCTAGAATTTCATAGAGGTTTAAATTTAGTTAGCTCAAAATTTATTCATCAAGTAGCTAAGTCATTTGGTACATCGGAGCTAAAGGCTTTTTTGGGTATTGCTTTCACTATCGGAGTAGTTTTAGTTTTGTCGTCACTTTATTTCTCGGCAAGGAAAAGTCTTAGACCGGCTTTTATATACGGCCTCCTAGGGGCGTTACTGTTTATAGGCGGCTTTTATATTTTAAACTGGCATTACAGCTCAACAGATGGCAAGTTGTCCTCTGGCGTGGGCTTTGAAACTGAACCGGGAGTTTCTCCTCTCAACTTCGATTCCGCTGTAGGGGCGAGCCCCCAAGCTACTGCGTTGGTACAGCTTACAACTAGCTACATTGACCAAAGAACAAGCCCTTTGCTTTACTTCAGGGAAAGCGCACTCAGTAAGCTCTCAGGAAAAGTTTTAGTGATTTCGGATGTAGAAAGAGATTTTTCCAGGATGTCGCCTAGGCACGAATTTGAAGCTTCGGAAACTTTTAACACCTACTTTAGAAAAAAAGTGGAAGCAAGAAGTTTTCTTTTAATTGAGCATTCTGTTCCTTTTGCCATTGACTACCCCATAAAGATAATTCCCATACCAAATCCTAACAGTGAAAAGTTCATCGGAGGAGCTTTTAGCGCTATTTCGCTTGCGCCTCAATTCCGCAACGATCAACTCACCAATTTCGAGATAGGGAATCCGGAGTGGCCTGAGGATATTCGTAATATGTATCTTGAGCTACCTAACGATCCCAGATATACGAAGTTAGCTCTTGAGATAACGAGGGAGGCTCAAAGCGACATAGAAAAAATAAGTGCAGTTATTCGGTTTTTAAATAAAAATATTATCTACACTTTAAAGCCGAACACACCTAAAACTGATGATCCTGTCGCAACATTTCTTTTTAATAGTAGACGAGGGTATTGTGTTCATTTGTCTCATGCCGCTGTGTATCTTTTTCGAGCTCTAGGTATTCCGTCAAGAATTGGTGTAGGTTATGCAACAGATTTATCTCAATCTCGAGATGGATATATTTTGCTAAGAATGAATGACAGACACGCATGGCCGGAGGTATATTTCAATGGGTTAGGATGGCTGGTATTTGATTCCTTTCCTGAACAGGTAGAAAGTCATGCAGAAGCTCCAGTGGATCAAGAGTTCCTCAAAAGTTTAATTGAGGAGCTTGAGAAAAACTCCCCAAGCGAGGCAACTATTGAGGCATCAGAGGATCGAAAGGATTTTAACAACCTTATTTTTTGGTTGGTGGGAAGTCTAATTGTTTTACTATATGGAATTAAGTTTTACCTTTGGTTTGGTTTTAAGTTAAAAAGATCTCGTTACAGGCTAGCTCTTTCGGTTCTTAGCCGATTATATGATCAAGGCTTTAAGCGAGAGAGCGCAGAGCCCCTAGCACTATTTTTGAGCCGCCTTGATTCAAAAGATGGTAGTCTGGAGACAGACATTTTAGAACTCTTTTTTGGGCAAGATGTTAAGCTTGACAAGATTGCTACCTATAAAAAAATCAGCTTATGCTCCCTTTTCTCGCTAAATAGCGTGTTTCGCTACCTTTTTATAAGAACATGGTAAAACTTGTCCTCGTCCTTAGTTATATTTTTTTTACAAGCTTCCTAGTAGCCGAGAAGACAGTTGAGGAGTTAAGGAATCTACTTAAACAAGGGCTGTTTGTTGATGCAATTAATGAGGCAAAAAGTATTTTAAAAAATAAGCCTGACGATCCTGAGCTTTTAATTTTCTTGGTGGAGTATTATTTGTACTTCGTTGAGGACCTGGATGCGGCTAATGAGTACTTATTAAAGCTAAAAAAGGTTCTTCCAGAAAAAAGTTTCTTAGATCAAATCTCTTACGGCTACAGGGTGCCGTTTTATGAGCATCAAATCTTGCTTCAGTCAAATAGATATGAGGAGGCTCTTCAATTACTTAATCGAATAGAATCAGAGAGAATTTTCTTGCCCTCTTGGTTTTATCATACGAAGTCATGGAATTTGTTCAAACTTTCCCGCATTACAGAGGCAATGGAAGCCGCAGAAAGAGGAGTTGCGGTTGGAGAAGATCCGATATCGAATTTGAACATGTTAGGGATTCTTCACTCTGTAAATCAAAATTATGAAGAGAGTATCGAGAAATTTGAAAAAGCTATTGAGTTAGGAAAATTTTTTAACATGGAACATTTGGCCGTAATAAATAATCTTGCTGAGGTCTATGAGGAACTTTTTAAAGAGCAGAAAGCAATTAGCTTGTACGAGCAAGCGATAGGTGAAGATACAAATTGTGAAGCTTTTCTCACTTACATTAACTTGGCTTTCCTATATCTGGATTTTTTGGAAGTAAGCCTCTCAAAAAAGACACTGGAAAGGTACAAACAATGTGTTGCCCGGTTTCCATATAAAAGCCCAAAAGCTTACTTGCCGCTCTTTAATTTGGTGGTAGCTCGCATCAAGCTTTTAGAGGGCGATTTTGATGCTGCCAGAGATCTTTTAAGAACAGTCCTTGATTTCGACCAATGGTTAGGAAGAATCGGCACAGATGTGTCTGATATGAGATTAAGCGCGTTTCAAACCTTATATCTGGCTACAAGAGGAAAGATAGCTAAAGATTACTCTCTAGCAACAAATTTATGGGAAAAGATTCTTGTTTCTTTCAATAATCTCTGGCTCAAGAAAGAGTTATACTTTATCAACAGAGAGTTTTTTAAGCTGGCTAAAAAATTAAATAACTTTGAGGATTTGAGGATAAGGTTTTCCGATTCTTTCCTTTTTTACCCTTTTCTGGGTGAGCAGTTAAAGAAGCTACCGAAGAAGGCTATTAAAAATAAAATAATGCAGCTTTACAAAAACAGTAATGTTGCTATGGCAAGGGTGTTTTACGATCTATATTTGGCCAACATAGGAAGTATTAACAGGTTGGCTTTAAAGGATAGTTTTTCAAAACTTAGAAGTTGGTATGATGAAGCCTTGAGCGTGGCTTATCTTAATATATTGTCTGAGGTTGAAGATGATCTTTCAACGAAAATATTCTATGAAACTTTAATGTACGAGAAATTGCCAGTGAGTTTTTACTTGTTTAACAAAAAACTTCCTGTTGAGCTGGATTGTAGCTTAAGCTTTTGGGAAAAAAGATTGGCGCTGTTTAACTCTCCACTATATGAGGTTCCGCCCGGTTATGGCAGGTTTAAATTAACCATGGACAAAGATGGCGAGACCTACAAATTTGTATTCTCGGATAAAAAGGGCAAACTAAAGTCGATAATAGTCAGGGACGTAAAGTTGATTAGAGGTTTTAAGACTCTGGTGGATAAGGTTTTCCAATGATCAGAATCAAGTTATCTTTGTTAATCGCTTCACTAAGCGTTGTATCAGAGAATTGTCCTAGTTTTGAAGAAAATATTCACGGAGCTTTCCGTACAGGGGACAAACTGATTCTGGAAAGAGCTAAGTTTGACATCCTAAGGCTTTGTTACCCAAACCTTATTTCAGATGGCGAAGTAAAGGAGATTTTGAATGATCATAGAAGAGAGGTGGTAGTGTTCTCATTAAAAGAGGTAGGGGTTCAAGATGAAACTCCATTGCCAGAACAACAGAATACACAAGTTGATTGGGAAGCAAATACCAGTATTGTTTTTGAAGATGACAAAGTGAGACTTTTGTTAAAAAGGATGGAGCGGTTAGAGGAGATTCCTTCTTCGGAGGGTTTGCTTTTACGGGTCAAGGCGGAAACTGATTTAAAAAAAGACATTTATTTTTCCCCAACCTTTTCCAAGCCGGTTAAGCATATTAGGATATGGGAGGATAACAATTTTTTATATTTTTTGGCAAAGCCAGACTGTGATGATCTTGACTTTTTTGTGTCAGGTTTTGAGCTGATTTTCTTTTGTAAAAGTTAAAAACGTAAAAATCTATTTAGTTTTACTTTTTAGGAATCCAAACGCTCCCTATGTATATCGGGATAGTTGGTTAAGCCCTACAAGCTTTACCAGGCGGAAAATTTTAATTTTTTTAGGACTAGGGCATTTTCGGGTAAAGAATTAGAAGATTCATGCCGATAAAACCTACAAGATGGATCGGTTGCTGTATCCTAGAGATTTAAGCCATCCAGATGCCATGTGGTTGATTTCAAATTATGAAAAAATAGAAAGATCATTTATTCCTCTAGTGGATGAAAATGAGCATGTAACTATAATTCTTCTTACAGAAGAGGAGGTAGAAAAACTTAAGAGCCTACCTAAAAAACCCTAAAGGGAAGTTTGCCTGATAAACTGCAGGGCTTTCGTGACATCCTCAGGGGTATCGATTTCGATGCCAGGTTGACACAGTGCTTCGTCCACTTTGATAACTCTAATTTTTAACCCTTTTTCAAGCAATCGCAACTGCTCCAGTCCCTCGATTTGCTCATAAAACCCTGACTCCATTTGAGAAAAAGTCAGCAACGCCTCTGGTTTGTATATGTATAAACCAATGTGTTTAAACGATAATGGAGAAGGTTTTTTTAGTCTCAGGAAAGGCACTGGAGATCGGGAGAAGTACATAGCGTAGTCATCCGAAGTGAGTACGACTTTCACAATGTTGGGTTTGTTAAATGAGTCTTCATCAAAGATGGGATAGGCCGGCGTTGCCATATCAAAGTTTCTCGGGTCCTTCTCAAGCTGGTCTAGACAGTAACTGATTAAATCAGGATTTATAAAAGGCATGTCACCTTGAATATTCAAAATAAGGTCGTAGTTTCCGCCTAAAAGTTTGCAGGTCTCAGCGACTCTGTCGGTTCCTGTTCTACAAGCACTGGAAGTCAAAATAACCTTTGCCCCAAAGCCTTGCGCAACTTTTAATATTTCTTCGCTGTTACTTGAAATAACGATCTCAGATATACCTTTTGCTTTAGTAGCTTGTTCCCAAACCCTTTGTATAACAGTTTTTCCACCTAGATCAATTAAAGGTTTTGCCGGGAGCCTTTGGCTTTCGATCCGCGCTGGGATTACTCCTAAAATCTTTTTCATAAACAGTCAACTCCGGTAACAAGTCTAACAGCTCCGGTTTCCACAAATCAAGAAACGTAGCTAGTAAATTGCCAGTATCTTGATCTAAATTTAAAAAGATTAAGTTTTTTGAGATTGCGGCTTTATCAATTTTTTTGATCAAGGACAGTAGATATAATACTCGACTTACAATAGAACGAGGCGGTCTTACTATGCTAAACAGGTTATTTAGGTCATTCGAGATTAATTTTAAGTTTCCGATGATTTTTCGGTTTAAATCTAAAGACTCAAGCCACGATATGGCCAGAAAGAATACTAAGGCTTCAGAAGATAACAACCTGTTCGCTGGAATTTTTAGATAGAGATCTTCTTGCAAAGCTCTCTTGTTTGATAGTGAGTTTTTCAAAAGAGGAAATAGAATGGGAAGAACAGA
>Ga0308395_1000725_pt1 | contig 24782 bp, 16 predicted proteins | sample Hotspr20SampleP4_FD_202097 | JGI IMG/M metagenome (GOLD analysis project Ga0308395, IMG submission 202097) | Hot spring phototrophic mat microbial communities from Mushroom Spring, Yellowstone National Park, Wyoming, United States - 20050930_P4 ...
TCGCCGCCATATACGCTGCCGGATAATGCGCCTTGAGATAACCAGCGCGATAGGCTAAGAGACTATAGGCTGCTGCATGGGACTTATTGAAGCCATACTCGGCGAATTTCGCCATGAGGTCAAAGACTTCTTCGGCGGTGCTGCGTTCTACACCCCGTGCGACCGCCCGCTCCACAAAAATCGCCCGCTGCTCTTCCATGATCTCCTTTTTCTTTTTCCCCATGGCCCGTCGTAGAAGGTCTGCTTCCGCCAGCGAGTACCCCGCTAAAACCTGCGCAATCTGCATAATCTGCTCCTGATAGACCATGATCCCGTACGTATTGCGCAAAATCGACTCCAGAAGCGGGTGTGGGTAGGTGATGGGCTCTTCGCCGTGTTTGCGCCGCACAAAAGCAGGGATGTTCTCCATTGGACCGGGCCGATAAAGGGCATTCATAGCTATAAGGTCCTCAATACAGGTAGGCCTCAGCATCCGGAGGTACTTCTGCATGCCCTCTGACTCAAACTGAAATATAGCCACTGTGCGGCCGTCCTGAAAGAGCCGCCAGGTTTCTGGGTCGTCCAAGGGTATTTTTTCCAAATCCAGGGGCTCAGGACTTTCAGTGAGTTTTTGCACGAGCTGGATGGCGGTTTTGAGGATGGAGAGGGTTTTTAGGCCGAGGAAGTCCATTTTGAGGAGGCCTATTTTTTCGCAGTCGGGGCCATCCCATTGGGTGATGACCTGCCGCTGCGTCTCATCCCGGGTGGCTATGGCGAGCGGCACGTAGTTGTACAATGGCTCCGGCGCAATAATCACCCCTGCCGCATGGATGCCCGTATGCCGCGTCATCCCCTCCAGTCGATGCGCCCAATGCAAAACTTTATGCAGGGCATGACTCTCATCTCTGTAAATCTGTTCCAGAAAAGCGGCCTTGGGGTTCTCGTCGGGCTTCAAAGCGTCTTCCAGGGTGATATTGGGCCGCTCGGGAATGTAGCTGGTGAGCTTATTGACGTCGGGGAGGGGGATATTCAGGGCCCGGCCTACATCCCGGATGGCTGTCTTGATGCCCATCGTTCCGTACGTGATAATCTGCGCCACATTTTCCATGCCGTACTTTTCCTGCACATAAGCAATCACTTCCCCGCGCCCTTCATCGTCAAAGTCAATATCAATATCCGGGGGCGAGACACGCTCGGGGTTGAGAAACCGCTCAAAGAGCAGCTGATACGCTAAGGGGTCTACATTGGTAATACCCAGGACGTAAGCTACCAGACTTCCCGCTGCGGAACCCCGACCCGGCCCCACCCACACCCCACGCCGCCGTGCCTCCGCTACGAAGTCCTGTACAATTAAAAAATACCCGGCAAACCCCATTTGCTCAATGACCTTCAGCTCATGCTCCAGCCGCTGCTCCACTTCCTCAGACAAAGGCTCCCCGTACCGCCGCCGCGCCCCCTCATACGCTAAGTGCCGCAAATACGCCTCCATGCTGCCAAACGACGGCGGAATCGGATAACGCGGTAAAATCAAACTCTGGTTGAAGTTGAGCTTAAGCTCAGCTTTTTCGGCTACTTCCAGCGTATTTTTCAGACTATCTGGGGTCTCCCAGAAAATAGGCATGGCCAACATCTCCTCGGGACTTTTCAGGTAAAAGTGGCGGTTGAGCTGACCTTCATCATCAGTAAACCGAAACCGCTGCGGATCATCGTAGTTACTGGCCGTCTGAATGGCTAAAAGCACATCATGTATCTCTGCATCCTCCAGACAGGTGTAGTGTACATCATTGGTAGCGATGACCTTGACACCATAGTGCTTTGCCCATCTGAGGAGCACAGGCGCCACCCGCCGCTGATCCCGTAGCCCATGATCCTGCAGCTCCACATAAAAATCCTCCCCAAAAAGCTCGCGTAGGTGTAAAAAATCCTTCAGCGCTTCTTCCTCTTTTCCGGCCAGGATCTTCTGGTTGACGACACTGGCTAAGCACCCCGTCGTAGCTATGAGCCCCTCCCGATGTGCCTCCAATAGCCCCCAGTGAATGCGCGGCTTGTAGTAAAAACCCTCCAAATAGCTAACAGAAGAGAGCTGGATGAGGTTTTTCCAGCCGGCTTCGTTTTTCGCCAGCAGAAGAAAGTGATAGACGTTTTTGTCTTTGACGAACTGCCGGTGGTCGGAAAAGTAAAACTCACAGCCGATGATAGGCTTGATGCCAGCTTCCTCGGCCGCCTGGTAGAAAGGAGGTACCGCAAAGAGATTGCCATGGTCAGAGAGGGCGATCGCCCGCATGCCCAAACGCCTCGCTCGGGCCATGAGATCCGGGATGCGAGAAGCGCCATCCAGAAGACTGTATTCGGTGTGAACGTGTAGGTGCACCAGTTCGCACATGGCGATAAGTACGCAAAAATTTTCCTGCTGGCGCACCACCGGCCCAGCTCAAAACACACACCCCCAGACAATCCCTAAGCCTAAACGTTCCGCCGGGCTCTCGGTGCCCTCCGGGGTTCCCGCCAACCTATCTTACTTTTGCAGGATGACCCCAATCCGCTTTGGTACCGATGGCTGGCGCGCCATCATCGCAAAGGACTTCACCTTCCACAATGTCCGCCGTATCGCGCACGGCACCGCCACCTGGCTCAAAAACCACTACCCCACCCCCAAAGTCATGATCGGCTACGACTGCCGCTTCATGGCGGGCGACTTCGCCCAAGAGGTCGCCATCTATCTCGCCAGCCAAGGCATCAAAGTCTATCTCAGCCCCCACTTCGTCAGCACCCCTATGGTATCGCTTGCTACCGTCCAGCACCAGTGCCACCTTGGCATCGTCCTTACCGCCTCCCACAATCCCCCCACCTACCTCGGCTATAAGCTCAAAGCCCCTTACGGCGGCCCAGCTCCCGTCTCCATCCTAAGCGAAATCGAAACCCTCATCCCCGATACCGCCCCCGAACCCCACACCTCCTGGGAAAACCTCCTCGCCACCCGCCAGATAGAAATCTACGACATGGAAGCCCTCTACCAAAACTACATCCGCTCCCGCTTTGACCTCAAAGCCCTCTCCCAGCTCCCCTACAAAATCGGCTTCGACGCTATGTACGGCGCAGGTCAGCGCATCTTCCCCCGGCTCCTCCCTAATGTCCATGCTTTCCGCTGTACTTACAATCCCAGCTTCGGCGGTATAAACCCCGAACCTATCCCAAAAAACCTCGGCGACCTCGCCGTCTTCATGCAGGAAAAGGAACTGGACTTTGCGTTTATTTTAGACGGAGATGCTGATCGGATCGGCATGATGGGCCGGGGTGGCCGCTACATCGATGCCCACCACATCATCCTCCTGGTGCTGCACTACCTCGTAACCTACCAGAAAAAGCACGGCCGCGTAATCCTCAGTCTAAGCTGCGCCACCCGCGTGAGCGAGTACGCCCGCAAAAAAGGCCTGCCCGTGGAAATTACCCCCGTAGGCTTCAAGTACATCGCCGAAAAGATGCAGGCCCATCCGGATACCCTCTTGGGTGCCGAGGAGTCTGGCGGCGTCGCCATCCCTGACCATCTCCCCGAAAGAGACGGTACCTTCATCGCCCTGCTCATTTTGGAGATGCTGCGCCAAACTGGTAAAACCTTAGACACCCTCTTCCAGGAAATCTACGAGGTCGTAGGGCCTTTCGCCGTGGACAGACTGGATTGGCACATCCCCGACGAGCGAAAAGCCGCCCTCCTAAACCTCCTCCGAACCAATCCCCCCTCTACCCTCGACCGCCGCAAAGTCTTAGACATAGACCGCACTGACGGCTACAAGCTCCTCTTAGAAGGCGGTGAGGCCATCATGTTCCGGGCTTCAGGCACCGAACCCATCCTGCGCATTTATACCGAAGCTCCCACACAGACTCGGGCCATGGAGCTGATCTCCGTAGGCCAAGAGCTGGTAATGAGCGCCTGAGATGCGCGTTCCCGACTGCATAGACGACCGCCCCGAGACCCGCGAGGCTTATAGCCACGACTGGACCGAAGACCTGCGCTTCCTACCGGATGCCGTGGCCTTTCCAGAATCACCCGAGGAAATCCAAACCGTCTTGCGTTATGCCTACGCGCACGATATTCCCATCATTCCCGCCGGGGGGCGAACAGGCCTTAGCGGCGGCATGCTCCCCGTCCAAGGCGGATGGGTCCTCTCCCTGGAAAAGCTCAACCACATCCTGGATATTGATACGACGAACTTCCAGGCTCATGTGGAGGCGGGGGTGATCACGGAGGCCTTGCACCGGGCGGTGGAGGCTGTAGGGCTGTTTTACCCGCCAGACCCTTCCAGTCGGGGCAGCTCTACCATCGGCGGCAATATCGCGCATAATGCCGGCGGGGTACGAACCATCAAGTATGGCACCACCCGCGAATACATCTTAGCCCTGGAAGCCTTCCTCCCCGATGGCACGCCTATCCGCACCGGCAGCCACACCCTGAAAAATTCCACCGGCTACAATCTCACCCATCTCCTCGTCGGTAGTGAAGGCACCCTCGCCGTCATCCACCGGGCGACCCTCAAGCTCCTGCCTAAACCCCAGCACCGCCGAACCCTCCTCATGGGCTTTCCCGATATGGGGGCGGCCCTCCGGGCCGTCGTCACCATCCTCCGCCAGGGCATCCTCCCCTGCGCCATAGAATTCATGGAGCAGGATGCCGTCCGCTTCGGCGAAGCCTACTTAGGCGAAAAGCTCTACGATGCCAGCAGCTACGGCGGCCTCCTTCTCATCGAAGTAGATGGCAACTACCCCGATAAGCTGGAAGAAGAAGCCGCCCACATCGAAGAAATCGCTTACCAGGAAGGCGCCCGGCAAAGCTGGTATGCCACGACCGACACCGAAAGAGAAAAACTCTGGCGCCTCCGACGCTGCCTCGGCATCGCCGTCAAATCCAGCGGCCCCTATAAGGAAGAAGACACCGTGGTCCCTCGTTCCCATCTCCCCGCCCTCCTCACCGAAGTCAAGCGCTTAGGCCGCCAGTATGGCTTCCGCTCCGTCTGCTACGGCCATGTGGGCGATGGCAACCTCCACGTCAACATCCTGCGGGAAAACCTCCCCGACCCAGTTTGGCAAGAAGTCATCCCCCAGGCGGTGGAAGAGCTTTTCCGCTTTGTGGTGGCGCACAGCGGCGCCCTCTCCGGGGAACACGGCATTGGCTGGGTGCAAAGACGCTACATGCGAATCCAATTTACAGAGGCAGAGCTATCCCTCATGCGGCGCCTCAAAACCGCCTTTGACCCTAAGGGCCTCCTCAACCCCGGCAAACTATTCCCCGCCTAAAAAAGCAGGCGGGCCAGCTCACAAGCCAGCCCGCCTAACAGGACTTTCCCGCCCCCCTTATGGCGTTACAATCAGCTTCAGCGTCTGCGTGAGCTCTGGGCTTACCCGCACCCGCACGGTGTAGTAGCCCGCAGCCCACTCATTCGTCGGGAGCGTTAACGTCGTTCCCGTCATGCTCCCTAAAAACACCCGCTGTCCCATCACGTTGTACACTTCTACCTCATACGCGCCGGACTCTGATGCTGTCAAGAAAGCATGACTTTTGGCAGGATTGGGGCTTAACGTGAAGGTCGGCGTAGGTTTCACGGCGGTAGCCTGCGCCAAGGATGACACAAAGCGCCCACCCAGCACGGGAAGCTCAATGTACGAGAGTTTATCAGGGGCTGAGTAAATGGTTTGGAGGTTATTGCGTGGGTAGAGGGTCGTTCCATAGAAGTTATACGTGGTGGCATCGAAGGGGCGGCGGCGATAGAAGGTGCCGGGTTCTAACGGGACATTAGGGCAGGGTTGGTAGCGGGGGTAGTTAGTTGCGCTAATCAGGACTTTGATCCGGTGGCCTTTGCCCCAGCAGTAGGCGATGGGTAGGGAACGGAAGCGCCACTGGTAGATGGAGTCTGCTACGAGGTTGTACCAAGGCTTAGAGGTATCCTCGCCGCCGTCGGCCCAAGAGGCGGCATATTCTCGCGCACGCGCGTTGCACGCCCCCTCAAAGACATAATACTCCCGCCCATCGGGATAGACATCCAGAATACGCACCACGACATCGCCATTGGCTGAATCCGCATAGGGTCCCCACAACGGCCGAATCGCCTGATAAAGCTGAATCGTAGAGAAACCAGCTATACAAAGCGACTCCGGCACATAGTCCGACACATAGCTAATCAGATCACTGTACCGACGGCCATCTACGGTGTAGCGAGCCGGCCGATCTAATACCAACGAGCGATAAATCGGATCGGTAAAGTCCATCTGGCCCTGGCTCAGACGTTGGCGGTCCGGGGTATAAACGATCATGTTAGGGCCTCCATGAGTGGGTACTGGTTCTATGGGGTCAGCCACAAAGGCGCGCGGCGGCTCAGGGGCCTGAGGGGGGTTTTCAGAAAGCCGCCCATCCCCGTGTAGATACAACCGAAGCTTAGGAAGGCCAGGTAAAGGGAAAGTATCCGCGTGATACCAGTAGTTTCCTACTTGCGGATTGAGACTATCCGCGACCGGACCTACCACATAGAAACGTACATTTTTTCGGCCGTTAGGCTTTGTGGCGTCAAACTCGTAGGAAGGGGCAGAGATAGGAGTACGCGTCGTATCTCCAAAAATGGATGCCCCCGTCGCAGGAATGTTGATATTCTGGCGCGTAGGCGTGCCATCAGCCCCCAGTTTGATCTCTATGGGGAAATTATCAAGCCCTGCGGTGCCATTGAGGAAATTGTAGAAGTTGTAGAAGCCCGTACGGAAGATATCCGCCGGCACTCGCACATAAAGGTCTTGTCCTAAGAGCTGTCCCAAGTACTGCCAGGCGGTATCAGGGGGCAGCTGGAAGGTCGGCGTCCCAAGGAAATAGCGGAACCACCCTACGACCTCAGAGGTAATGAGTCGGGTAGCCTCCTGGAGCTTAGAGACGTCTGGGATATTGAATTCTTCGGTGACATTGGGCGGGTAGCAATGGTCTCGCCCATCAGGAAGGACTCGCATGTCTCCCGTAGACCGGGTGCCAATCGTCTGATGCGCCCAAGGGCCGATAACCAGCTTTTGATACTTTTTCAAGCTATCGGGGAGGTATTTCATGAGGTATTGCCAGGTCTGGATTTGCCCATCAATAAAAATATCCCACCAGCCTGTAAGGTTATAGACAGGCACCTGGATGTTCGTGTAGCGGCTCACGGGACCTCGCCACTGGGGATTACCGTTCTGGTCCAGCGTGGCATGGCTAATATCCATAATAGCCCGGGCTGGACTATTCGGGTAATGTACCTGATACATGGTGGTCCAAAAGTCTATGCAGGCCTCAGCCGCCTGCTGGGAATTTTGAATGGAAGGCCCATAATCTGCAATAGTATGCAGGTTATCGCGGGGGCCAGCCGGACCATTCACCCAGTTTCCGTAAAACTCTACCTGCCCCCGTAGCCAGCCATCGATTATTCGTTCCCGATAGACGCCATTATGATGACCCGTACTATGGTAAAACTCCCCAGACGCCACAATCGGCATTAGGCACTTGAGCCCCGGCTGCGAAGGGTCTATCTTGTGCGCAGCGGCCAGCTGATACTGGCTATTACCCAAAGCCGAAACTCCATACATACCAACCTTCCCATTACATCGGAGTTTATCAGCGAGGGTTACCTGACCGTCTCCATCACTATCGTACCGAAGGCTATCCAAAATCCACCGATAAGTATTGTAGCCATCCTCATGGGTATTGGCTTCCTTAGTCGACGTAATATCCAGCGGATGTCCCGCTCCAGGCCCTATATGCGAAACATAAGCATTCTTATCCCAGCTATCGCTATACATGGGCAAATACACCCCCCACGACCGATATCGCCCCCGCATATCCTGCTCAATACCTGCGTACCCTAAAAGCGCATATCCCTTACTGAGGTCGGTCCCCCCCTTGTTGTAAGGGGTGCGGGTAAACACTACGGGCAGCGCATAAGGGTCCAGCTGATTGGGATACACAAAATACTGCGTCCCCGGATACGCAAACCGAATGCGCCGAGTGCCCGTGAGTCCCGGAATCCCCAGCGAGCCCAAATTCAAATCTATCGCTGCCGTATCCGAAAATATAGGCAGATTCACGCTGGTGGCTAAGGGAACGCCATCGGGCATACGAACCAGATACTCGGTATGGGATACCAAGTCTATGAGGGTATCTAATACGCCATTGGGCTGCTGAGCCCATGCTACCACTACGCCCAGGAGGAGAGTGAGTCGTCGCATACTCCAAACATAACACTTTTTTTATATTTGCAAGCCCCTGCCCAGAAGGTCGGGGCCATCGCCGCAGTAAATGATCTCGGCGGTGGAGCCTACCCACCTCGTCAGACGCTGGCAGATTACTCTGCCTCGCGGGTGGCGCCGCCCGTGGGAGGTGGGCTGACCGCGGGGAAGCGTCCCCATCCTTTCACAGGCGCGCTCCACGCCCACATAAAACGCACTTGGGAGCGCCCTCCCCCCCTCTCCCGCACATAAAAGCCACCCCTTTCTAAAGCCAACTCAGGATACAACCCCTCACAGGGCCCTAAGGGCGTTAGCCATACCTGAAGGCGCTCCACCTCTATATGCTCTATGAGCTTAGGTTCTATCTGCACAAACGCCTCCCCATCTCTTAGCTCCCCTTCGCCAAAATCCTGAAATAAAAACTCCGGTGCCTCCGGCGCCGTAAGTAAATAACACCGCCCCTGACCATCCTGAATGACCGTATTTACCGTTCCAGTCCCGAGTATCTTATAGTTGGTTCCCCCGTCTCGGCAGGCCACCCGACTAAGCCGACTCGCATTGCTATTGGTGAAGTAGCCACCCATTCGGGGCGTAATACCAGTAGAGGTCGCTACCCCCATCAGGCCCCGAATGGTACCCTGGGCCACGAAACCCACGGGATTGATGTTCGCGGCGAAGCCTCCGAGACCATTCCCCCGGGCGAAAAAGCCTATTCCCACTGTGGCATCAGGACTATACACCCCCGCCACCCCCGGTCCAACGCCGCCCGTCACTTCTCCATAAATCCCTATGGTGTCCGAACGCGCCGTGAGCGCCCTGTCCCCATCCCCCGCCTGCGAGAGGATATTCACTATGTTATTATCAGGGTTCAGGTCGCTGGTGGTGTTTATCCAGATACGACCGTTGGTGAGGACACGCATGCGCTCAGTGTTATTGGTGCGAAAGACGAGGGGCTGGTCATCGGTAGTGCCTAAGAAGTTCGTGGAGGCGTTGGTGCCCGTATTCCCTACGAGGCGCCAGTCGGTGGCATCCTGCTTGAAGGTCAAGTCGCCATGGAGGAGGTCTTTGGGGTCTCCGGTGAAGTTTACTTTCCCTAAGACGCCCTGATCGGAAAAGGTGCCCACGCTCTTATTGGGATTGGCTAAGCTCTGGACCCGCAAAAGACCGGGATCGCCAGCCCCCATATCAGCCAGATGAAGCCGATGGGTGGGGGAAGTGGTACCAATACCTACATTTTGAGCCCATAGGCCCAGGCTGAATAGGATAGCTACTACTGCCTGTCGTCGCATAGTTATTTCGGATTTTTAAGTTCTTGTGGGGTGAGGTAGGTTGTTACAGGCTGGAAAGGCGTAAAGTAGCGATGGGGGTTGACTTCTGGCAGGCGTTCATTGGCGTATGCATTGCGGGCTTGCAGGAGGTAGGAGACCCGGATGGGGTGGTCAGGGGCTTTTTCGGCTTCTACGAAGAAGCCTTCGGGCGTGGTATGGGTCACAGCAAGCCTAATCGGTGCCCAGGGCTGGAGATAGATGGTGTACGGCGGGAGGATGTGCCGGGCTAACAAGGTATCGAGGGGGATGAAAGCTTTCTGGCTGGTGAGGAGAAACTGGCCCTGGTCATAGAAGAGGGCTTCGGGCGCTTCAGGGCAGAAGAGGGTGTGATAGCGGCCGCTTTGAGGGTCTCGGATGTTGGTAGAAGCGGTGCCAGTGCCATGGATTTTGCGGGCATTTCCGCTTTCTTGTCCTGCGATACGCACCCAGTTATATGTGCCACCGGCATTTTTTACAGCGAAGGCGCCGCCAGCTCGGTCATCGCTGTTAGCTTCGGTGAAAACCCCCACTACGCCGGCCTCAGAACCTACGCCGTATGCCCCCCCACCATCTGTGGGCATACTGGGAAGGGCCACATTTCCGCCAATGCCGATAGCTCCCCAGCCATTAGTGGCTGTGTTGACACCTCCCACGGCAGGGCCACTCCCCCCGCCGCTTGTGCCCCGCACCGCTGGCCGATTACCGCCAGTTACCCGCCCATATACAGCTATCCAGCCAGAGGGGGCCTCTACAGAGACCTGAGCGTTATTAAGAGTGGCAGTGGTGTTTTGCCCCACCCAATGGCGCCCACCGCTGGCTAAAATCCGCCACCGTGTGGTCGCCTCTACCCCGATCCGAAAGTCCTGCGCATCCGTAGTCCCCACAAAGTGCGTACTGGGATTAGTGCCACTATTGCCTGTAATCTTCCAGTCGCTTACATCTGCTCCCCATGTCTGATTCCCCCGCAAAATCTGCGTAGCACTGGTAGGGTCCGTAAATCGTTCCAGAACCCCCGTGCTACTTGTCTGGGCCAGCGAAGTCCCTGTGCCAGAAAGGTCCTCCACGCGTAGGGTGCCCGTTCCCAGATGCAGCCGATGCGTGGGACTACTGGTTCCGATACCCACATTTGTCTGGGCCCATAGCAAGCCGTATATAACGAATCCGTATCGCATAAGCCGATTCATTTCAGCAGATCTTCAGGTACTTCAGGTAACCGCACGCCCACATGGCGGGAGAGGCGCAGGCCGTCAGGGCTGTAGGTGTCATTACGATGGGCTACGACCCAATACGAAACGGGGATGTTATCCATTGGTTCGGTGGATCGGATACGAAAGCCCTGACGAGAACGGTCCGTCACATAGAGGGTTCCTTGCGGAATAGCGAGCGGCTGCACAAAGACCAACAGGGGATAGTTATCATCGACGTAGAGGTTGAAGCTGAGGGCGGGGTCCAGCGCCACATAGACCTCGCCCCTGATGAGCTGGGCGGTACCCCGCTCCATGAAGAGGATTTCGGGGGCCTCGGGGCAGGCCATCGCATGTAAGCGCCCTTGCGCGTCCGCAATGACCGTAGAAGTGGAAGGAGGGGGATCAGAGCCTCCCACATTCACGCCATAGATTTTGTATTGCGTGCCGCTCACGAAGGCAGAGACGAGAGAGCGAATGGTACTGGTGTTACCTGGGGCCTCAAAGCGGCCAGCGGCCCGATCGCCGGAGGTATTTTCCGCGTAGGCAGCGATGCCATAGTTCCGACCTGTGCCTGCAATTCCAGGCCCCAGGCCATAGTGGATAAAGTCCCCCACCCCCACCATACCCACCAGCCCCACACCTGTGGATGAGGTAGCTCGTCCCACCACACCTGCGCGATTCGCTCCCTCTGTCGTGGCTATCCCTAAGAGTACACTCGTCCCACTGGAAGAGGTTTTGTAGCCATAAATAGCCCGATTCGCATCACCCCCCTGCACTTGAAGGACAGCTCGGGTAGTAAGGGGGGAAGTCGTCCCTATAAGGATCCGCCCATCCACGAAAAACCGCATGCGCTCCGTATTGTTGGTGCGAATATGAAATTGCGTGCCATCAGCAGTGCCTAAGTAGTTGATGTCGGGGTCTGTTCCGGAGTTGCCTAAGAGTTTCCAGTCGCCGGGGTCGGGTCCCCAGGTCCCATCCCCCCGTAAAAAGTCCGAAGCGGAGCCCGTGAAGTCTATCCGATAAGTAACGCCGTTCTCGTCTAACCCCACCAACGCATTTCCTGTGCCGCTAAGCCCCTCTACCCGAACCTGCCCATCACTAACGTGCAGGGTATGGGTCGGTGTGTTCGTGCCTATCCCCACATTTTGCGCCCAGAGGAGGCATCCGAGCCCCCATATATAGCTGTATGCCCGCATGGGGCAAAGTTACAAACTTTCAGCTCAATCTGCCAAATATTCGGATTGAGCGAAAACAAGGATTACTCTTTTAGCAAGGCCTGAACGAAGGCACGTGACTCAAAGGGCAAAAGGTCCTCAGCGCTTTCGCCCACGCCGATGAAGCGGATAGGCAGGCCGGTTTCTTCGACGAGGGCAAATGCAACGCCTCCCTTGGCAGTGCCGTCTAACTTCGTGAGGATGATGCCGGTACAGGCTGTAGCCTCCATGAAAACCTGGGCCTGACGGAGGGCATTCTGGCCGGTGGTGGCATCCAGCACAAGGAGCACTTCGTGGGGAGCACCGGGCAGGGCTTTGCCCGCAACGCGATAGACTTTGCTCAGCTCGCGCATGAGGGGTTCCTTCGTATGGAGGCGGCCGGCTGTGTCAATAAGCACCACATCGGCCCCGATCTGGAGGGCTTTTTGGATGGTTTCGTAAGCGACGGCGCCGGGGTCTGCGCCCATACCCTTCTCTACGAGGGGAAGGCCGAGTTTATCCGCCCAGTGCCGCAGCTGGGAGACGGCTGCCGCCCGAAAGGTATCTGCCGCACCCATGACGACCTTCTGTCCCTCCCGGGCAAAGCGCGCCGCCAACTTCGCCAAGGAAGTCGTCTTCCCCACCCCATTCACCCCCACTAAGAGTATCACATACGGATGGCCCTCCCGCAGCGTGAATGGCCGCTCCAACCTTCTCACCAAAATCTCCTCCAGTCGACCCATGATACTCTCCCCTTCCTGCAAAGGCTCATCTTTTAGACTCTTTTCCAGCTCGGCAAGGATGCTTTCGGTGGCTTGTATACCTACATCAGCTAAAAGTAAAAGTTCTTCCAGGCTTTCGCGGGTTTCGGCATCCAGCGCTTTTCGGCCGGCAAAAAGACTCTTCAGGCGCCCCCAGAAAGAACGGCGGGTTTTCTCCAGGCCTTTTTGGAGGGCGGGCTCAGGCGTAGCAGGGGCTTCAGGCTGGGCAGAAGGTGCCTGCTTTTTGCCCCGCAGCCAGTCTAAAAGACCCATATTAGCGTTCTACGGTTTGCCAGTGGCCAAGGTATTCATGCGCAGTAAGGTCAGGCGTCATCGGACAAACAGATACATACCCCCTTTCCAAGGCCCAGAGATCGGTGTCGGGCGCCGCATCGTCGCTCTCAAACCGCCCCACCAGCCAGTAATACGGCTGCCCATACGGGTCTACCCGCTTTTCAAACTGCTCCACAAAGCGCCCCCGAGCCTGCCGCGTGAGCCGAATCCCCCGAATCTCCGAGAGCGGAAGGTTTGGAATATTCACATTGATTGGGATATGCGGCGGAAACGGCATCGCCAAGTACAGCAAAATCACCTCCCGCACAATCGCCTGGGCCGCTGTGAAGTCCGCCTCCATGCTGTAGTTTAGCAGCGAAAACCCTATCGAGGGAATGTGCTCAAAAGCCCCCTCCATAGCCGCAGACAGGGTCCCCGAATAAAAGGCACTGATAGAAAAGTTCGCACCGTGGTTGATGCCAGAGAGGAGGAGGTTGGGCCGAATGCCTAACACGCCCGTGGCCAGCTTCACACAGTCGGCCGGCGTCCCACTACATGCCCACGCGGGAACCCCCTCCCCAAATGTCTGCGAGGGATACAACCGCAAAGGCACGCCAATACTCACCGCATGGCCCATGCCGCTCTGAGGCCGGTCGGGCGCCACGACATAAACCTTCCCAAACTCCTGCGCCACCTCTACGAGAGCCCGCAAGCCCCGCGCCGTGATACCATCGTCGTTACACACCAGAATCTCCATCCGCCCCTAAGGTAGCGAAAAACTACACCTGTAGATGGGGGATCCAGATTCTGCCCGATGCCGGCAAGCACCGCAAAAAGACCTATGCGCCCCCATCCTATCAGCCAAGCCACCCCCACCCGCTTTCAGCAAGGCGTTTATTCAAGCGCCTAAAAAGCCCTTCCAGACGGCACGCCAAAGCAGGTCCCTAATAGCCCTAAGAACACCTCCGTGCCCTCAGTGGTCGGGAAGCAGTGCCCCCAAAAAACCTTAGCGCTTTGTCGTACCTTTGGGAACTATGGCTCTGGAAAACCCCCGTCCTACACAGGTACGGCTCAATCGCTACTTAGCCATGGCGGGGGTCGCCTCCCGCCGCACCGCCGCCAAACTCATCAAAAACGGCCTCGTCACCGTCAACGGCCAGACCGTCAAAGAACCCGGCACCCTCGTAGACCTGGAAAAAGACACCGTCACCTATAAAGGCAAAGCCCTCAAACCCGAAAAGCCCGTCTACATCCTGCTGAATAAGCCCAAAAATACCCTCTGCACGGTGAAGGACCCGCAGCAGCGTCCGACGGTGCTGGACCTCTTAGCGGGAGCGCCGCCCGTGCGCCTGTACCCCGTAGGACGCCTGGACCGCAATACCACGGGTATCTTGCTTTTGACCAATGACGGCGAGCTGGCCCAAAAGCTCCTCCACCCTTCTACGAAGGTGCCCCGTACCTACCGCGTCACCTCTGTCAAGCCCTTTACGCAGGCAATCGTTGAAAGCCTTCTGCGCGGGGTGATTCTGGAAGAGGGGATAGCTAAAGCAGATGAGGCCTACATGGAAGACTCCTACACACTCATTATCACGGTACACATTGGCTGGAAGCACGTGGTGCGGCGCATGCTGGAAAAGTTAGGCTATCGGGTCAAGTCGCTGGATCGGATTGCGTTTGGCCCCATCAAGCGCAAGGGCGTCCCCCGAGGGGGTTGGCGTTTTTTGACATCGGCGGAAGTCGGATGGCTTTATATGGCAGCGGGCCTTACACCGCAGCACCGCCTTCCCAAACTGCCGAGGCCCCTTCCACCACCTACATCTGAAAAGCGCCCACCAAAAACGCCAAGGTTCCACCCACGCCAGGAAGGTACGCCTGCTGAAAAGGCTTCACGCCCGAACCTGAGAAGACCAGCTCGTCACAACGCCCAACCTACCCAAAAAAAGTTCGCATCTTCATCGCATGCCGATTCGCATCGCAGACACCCGCGCCGAGGTTCGCAGACCTGAACGCCGGGCTATCCTGGAAACCTTCGCCTTCCAAACGGAGGTGCCCCAGGTTATCCACCTGCATACGGAGGAGTTTTCCGCGGTCTGCCCCGGAACAGGGCTACCCGATATCGGCGTCCTGGATGTTTGGTACATCCCCTCCGACCGGTGCATCGAGCTCAAATCGCTCAAAATGTACCTTTTCAGCTATCGGAATGAGGAAATCTTCCAAGAACCCGTGGCCGACCTGATATTTGAAGACCTGTGGGCGGTTTTAGAACCGCGGTACATGCGCCTTTCGCTGCGGTACAACATCCGGGGGGGTATCTTGACGACAGTGCATCTATCGAAGGGCAACCTCAGCCAGTTTCCTGAAGAAACGCGGCGTCTGGTGCCATGAGGTAGTTCCAAGCACCTGCTACAAAAGGCGCCTCCAAAAGCCGCTGAACCCAGCCCCGAAGGGCAGGCAGGTCAGCTGCCAGCGCCTGGATATTCAGAAAGCGCTCCTGGACCCGGGGGAGGGGTTCTACTTGCCTTTGCCAGGCAGTGAGGCGAGCAAGGATGGTGGCATGCTTCTGGTAGAGGCGGCGGTAAAGGGTCTTCTGGAGGTGGTGGAGGGCTTTTTGCCAGTAGTGGCGCATCGGGGGAAGGGCCTCCGGAAGGTCTGCCAAAAGGTCCCAGGATGGGGTGAGCTGAGCGACCTTCGCTTGCCACGCAGCAAGGGTGCCAGCCTCCCATTTTTCTAAAAGGATGCGGCGCCAAGCACTACCCGGCGTAAAGAGGAGGGCTATTTCTGCCTCGGAAAGGGGAATGGGCGGCTCTTACAGCAGACGCAAAGAAAAGCGCGGCCAGACAATGGGTAGGAAGACGCCAAACTCCTCAAAGACCCAACGCAGCTCCAGCCAGTATCGTAGCTCGGCAGGTCCAGCCACGTAGGCGAGGTTGGGTAGGATGCGCTCCTGGTAGAGGGGCCGAAGGAGCGCATTGGGACTAAGGTAATGCGGCCGGGTATGCGCGGCCTTGAGGGCATCGGCTTTTTCAGTGGGAAGGATGTAGCGGCGTTCCGTATCGCTGAGCCAGAAAAGGTTGATGGGGCGGGGATGAAGGCGGGGCTTCTGGTGGTGGGCATGCAGATGCGCTGCGGCCCGGGCATGGCCCCGAATCGTGGCTTGCTGGGTAAGCTCAGTTATCCACAGGTCCGCAGCGAGGCTTTTGAGGAGGGGATCGTCCGGCGAAAGCACGACCAGGCCGGTACCTTGAAAGAGCGTATACAGAGCCGCCCGAAAGGCCTCTTCCCACCGTTCGCCCGGCATGTAAAGAGCCTGGAGGGCCAGGTGCTCTACCTCGGGCGGAAAGGCCTTCTCGATGCGGTGGCGGCCCACCGGCCCTTGAAAGTGCCCCGCATAACGCCAGACCCTTTCCCAGTGGGTGGCCATCCACCGCACCTCTTCGGCATCGTGGTCTTCCGAAGCCATCCAGAAGATAGGCACTACCCGATAAGGCGGCCCTAAGTCGGCCTCTACCTGCCGGGCAAGCTGAATAGCCGAGACAGCCTTGTAAATCGTGTAAAGGGGCCCCGTGAGCCATCCCACCTGCTGCCCCGTCGTTATCGTATAAGTGGTGTCCCGCTCTAAGAGGGAAAGGCTTTCGGCGAGGGCAGAGTCACGGCTGATGTAAGGCGCATTTTGAACATGAAGTGCGGCAGAGAGGGCTTTTCGGTCTATGGGGTAGAGGCTTCGTCGGTGCACAACGAGCTTCCACCCTGGGATGGGCCACGGCCATACGCGCAGGCCAATCGCCCAAGGTGCCTCCAGAAGGGCTTTACTCCACGCGCCGCTCACGCCGTAGCCGGTACCACACCTCGTCTATTACCCATAGCGTGCCTATGGTTACAGTAGCCCCCACCACCGCTAAAAGGGGATTCATGATAAACACCCCAGAAAGCACCCCCAGCACAGCACCCAGATTCTGGATAAACTGCAAGTGTTCATTGGTGGTGGTGAGAAAGAGGTTTTCCAGCTGCGTTTCGTCAAAGGCACTAATCTGCGCATAGATGATATTGTAGAGCTGGAGGCGGCTCACCACACTCCGGATGATTTCGGTGAGGAGGGTTTCTAACTGCTCCGTATGCGAAAGGACAAAGCGGCGGATCTCCTCTTCGGGGATATTGAGGTTTTTCAGGGCCTCCTCTACAGCGTCGGGGATGGAGAGAACAGTACGCTGGAGGACTTCATAGTAACCCTTTTCATTAAGCTGACGGTAGGAGCGGAAAAGCCCCCCCGCAATCCCGGCCGGCACGACCTGGAGGAGCTTCGCATCAATGACGCGAATCAGCTGCTTCTGGTGGTAAGGATCGCGCACATACTGGATGAGAAGAGCCTTAATGGTGGAGCGTACCGTTTGCTGGAATTCCGAGTCGTTGAGAAGGCCAGAGGTACCCTGCAAGATGGCCTGGGCCAGCCGCTGCGCTACCCCGGCCTCGTGCAGCACCCGATATAACGTCTCCTCATTCAGAATATGCTTGCTAATAGCGGAGGCAAACTGCTCTGCAATGCGGAGTTTATTGGCAGGGACGAGCCCCTGCCCCCATATCGGACGGGGATGCCGAGGCCGAAATAACATCTTGATAGCCAGCCAGTTCGTAACATACCCGATCATCCCCGTCACGCTCAGGATGTAGATGCGCTCGTACCAGCTCTCATAGGCCTTAGGGAGAAAAGGTATCCAACGGTAGAGGAGATAAAAGCCAATAAGGATGGTGAGCACATAGGGGGCATACTTGAGGAGCTGCGCCATGATACGGTAGCGTCGGCGCAGAGGCGGGCGGGCAGACGGCGGACTGGGTAAATCTAAAACAAAGGCTGTCTCCAGATCATAATGCCGACGCAGAAGGGCCTCTAACCGCTCCCACACACAAGCAAATGTAGCGACTTTTGTTGGATGACTGCCGCGGTTTCCCTCTTGGAAGAGGCACGGAGGCTTTCCGATCAGCTTATAGCCTGGAGGCGCCATCTTCACGCGCACCCGGAGCTGTCTTTTGAGGAGTGGCAGACAGCTGATTTTATAGAGGGGGTTTTAGGCCAGTGGCCGGCGATTCGGACTCGGCGGGTGCATCAGACAGGGGTCGTGGCGGATATAGTTACAGACCCGGCGGGTCCATGGGTGGCCCTCCGGGCGGATATAGATGCGCTACCGATTCAAGAAGTAGCGCGCCCGCATGCTTCGCAAAAGGCTAACCGCATGCATGCCTGTGGCCATGATGCGCACACGGCTATGCTTTTGGGAGCTATCGCGCTTTTGTATGCGCACCGGGCTACTTGGCGAGGGGGGATTCGGTGCCTCTTTCAGCCGGGTGAGGAAAAGGCGCCCGGTGGTGCTTCGCTTCTAATCCAGGAAGGGGTGCTGGACGACGTGCCTATCCGGGCTATCTTCGGGCAGCATGTGACGCCAAGCTTGCCTGTCGGTACCATAGGCCTGCGGGCAGGGCCCTTCATGGCGGCCAGTGATGAACTGCACATTACGCTCGTAGGGCGCGGCGGCCATGCAGCCCATCCCCACTTAGTACGCGACCCTATCTGGGTAGCTGCCCAGCTCATCACCTCCCTCCAAGGCGTGGTAAGCCGCCTAAATGACCCCCGCTCCCCCACGGTCCTGAGCTTCGGCGTCTTTCAGGGGGGAACTGCGCCCAATGTCATCCCAGAGACCGTCCAGCTTGCGGGCACCTTGCGCACATTTGACGAAAGCTGGCGTCAGCGGGCCATAGCACACATCACCCGCCTTACCCATACCCTCGCCGCCGCTTGGGAAGTCACCCCCCACCTCACTTGGAAGCCCGGCTATCCCGTCCTCACCAATGACTCCCAGCTTGTCTCCTTCGTAGAAGCTACCGCCCAGGAGATGGGCTTGCAAGTAGAAGAAATGCCGCTCTGGCTCAGCTCGGAGGACTTCGCTTTCTATGGGCAGCGGGTGCCGGCTTGCTTTATCCGACTGGGCACCGCTGGCGACAATCCCGACACCCAGAGCCCCGTCCATACCAGCCGCTTCGACATAGATGAGGGGGCCCTGCCTATCGGAGCTGCCCTCTTAGCCCGCCTCGCTATCCAGTACCTCCAAAACGCCCGCTCATAGCTTCCCGGCGGTAGGCTTTTCACTTTTGCCGCATCTTTGCTACGATGAAGCTCGTCGTTGCGGGCACCATGGCCCTGGATACTATTGAAACGCCCTACGGTCGGGCTGAACGTATCGTGGGCGGCGCCGCCACGTACATCGCCCTCGCAGCTTCCTTTACCACCCGGCCTATCGGTATCGTCTCCATCATCGGCACGGACTTTCCCGCTGAAATGCTCGCCCTGCTGGAAAAGCGCGGCTTGGACCTTACGGGCGTGGTGCGCCACCTCTCAAAGCCCTCCTTCTTCTGGGCAGGCCGCTACAGGGCCGACATGCAAAGCCGGGACACCCTCGAAACCCAGCTCAACGTCCTCACCGACTTTCCCGATACTATACCGCCCGCTTACCGCTCCGCACCTTTCCTCCTCTTAGGTAACCTCGACCCCCTCCTCCAGCTCCGCATCTACCAGCAGATGAACCCCCGCCCTCAGGTCGTCCTCTTAGACACCATGAACTACTGGATTCAAAACCGGCGTGATGCCTTAGAAGAAGCCCTCGCCATCGCTGACATTGTCTCTATCAACGACGAAGAGGCTCGCGAGCTCGTCGGACACTATTCCTTGCGCCGCTGTGCACGGGTCATCCTCGATAAAGGCCCGCGTTACCTCCTCATCAAGAAAGGCGAAAACGGCGCGCTCCTCTTCACAAAAGCGGGCGAAGTCTTCTTTTTCCCGGCGTATCCGCTGGAAGAAGTTTTTGACCCGACTGGGGCAGGCGATACCTTTGCCGGGGGCATAATGGGCTACCTGACGCAGGCCGGTAGCCTTTCCCTTCAGACTCTCCAGGAAGCTATCCTGCACGGTACAGTCCTGGCCAGTCTCTGTGTAGAGCGGTTTGGCCCTACCGCCCTCCTGGAAACTACCCCAGACGAGATCAGCGCCCGCAAAAAAGCCCTGATTCGCATGAGCCACTTCATCCCCCTCTCCTAAAACCCCAAAACACCCTTCCACCGCCCCGCGCGCCTAACTGCGCCTACGGAAAGAATAAGCCCCTAAAAAGCCGGTTGGGGCACAGCGGTCTGCTGTGCCCCAACGCAGCCCACGGAGTACGGGCGTGCCTTACTCGGTGATGATAAGCCGGCCTACTTGGGCCTTGTCGCCGGCGACGAGACGGATCTGATACACACCGGCGGGGAGGCTAAGGCGCATTTGATGCGTGATACCTGTGAAGGTGTCCTCAGCCACGAGGCGACCAGCGACCTCCAGCACCTGGATGCGATAGGTATCCATCGCCGGTGCTACGATGGTGAAGGCCCCCGTGTTGGGATTCGGGAAGATGCTGAAGGTGCCAGCATCCGTCCGCAGGCTGGTAACTACGTTGAGGTAGACGGTGTCACGCGTCGTGTCGCAGGCTCCAACCCCCCGTACCGCTTTCAGGATGACCGTGTAGTCTCCAGCGCTGATGTTAGAAATAGTGAAGGAGGGGTCCGTGCCGGTGAGGGTCGGCGGCGTATTCAATGGCGGGAGGGAGTTGTACAGGTTCCAGGTGTAGCTGTTACCGGAGGTTTGCGGGGACCTTACATTGAGGGTTACATTGCTTCCTGCGGTGAGGGAAAGGGTTTGACCAACGGGATTATTGTTGGCATCGGCGATCTCGGCCCGAGCGGTGTCCTCCACGGTGATAGTTACGGGCTGGGAGGTGACGGAGTCAGAGGCGGTAGGACATCTCAGGTCACCATTGGGATTGTATACGGCCGTGGCAGTTACGTTGAAGGTGCCCTCAGAAGTGGGCGAGAAGTTGAAGGTAGCCGTGTTAGGGTTGGCTTGCGGAGTTCCATTCACTTTCCAGATATAGGTGGTGGCACCTGAGGTAGCGGTTAGCGTTATAGGAGAGGAGTTTATACACACGCGAGAGGTCGGAGCACTGACTGAGATGGAGCTGGGTCGCAGCTTGTAGCCGGTAATAGTAAGCTCAAATTTGCCCTCATAATAGACCGGCGAGGATCCCCCCTCTACCACTATGTAGATAGTATTTCCTCGAACTAAGAGTGCGGTATCACGAACTACTTTGGAGCTAGAGAGGGCATCAATACCTATATCATTTACTGAAGTCTGGGTTACCCGCAAGGCATTGGGAAGGCCCAAAACTACCATCTTAGAAAGTAACCTAGGAGATACTGAGCCTCCTGCACTCGTACAGATATGACCCTGGTCGTCACTGGTAATGGTGTCATTTGTAGAGGCATTAATAAAGTGGATGCGCGTATCGAAATTAGTGTTCTCTGAGCAGGTATTCAGTACCAGGGAGTCCAGGCATTCTGGAAGCGTTAAGACGAAAAACAAATCTCGAGAAGGTGACCACCAGGGTGCTCCCGTAGAGAAATTATATTCATCGCTGGTAGCCAGACCATTTGTACTGTCAGAAATGGTGGCTGTCCAGGTTCCAGATCCTGAGGGGTTCAGCCTGATTGGAATAGCATTCGCTAGCCGACTACCCGGACGGTCCGATAGGTTGATAGATACAGGATTGTTGCTGGTGTCGGGCGTCAGGCCGCAAGAGGTAGGAGCCGTAGCGACTACTGCTATTTTGAGGGTGCCTGTGTAATTACCCGGCGTGAGCGAGGGAAGCGTGATAGTTACAGGGAAGCTACTCACACTTTGTACTAGTGTCCAGGGCCTTCCATCCAGAGAGTAAATAATACTGAGGTCGCCATTAGGGTCTGGTGAAGAAGAAGTCCGCTTAATCTCCACCCGCTGGCCCCAGAGGTACTTATTATTATCAGGGTCTGCGAGCGGCGGGTAGGTGGTGGTCAGCTCAATCTCCGGCGCCTGCAGACTGCTCGGACATAATATGGGCGTGCCAGCCAGCTCATCAGCACCGACATCCGGCGCGTCACCGGGATCGGGGCCCCCTCCTATAGGCCGCTCTTCCCCATCAAAGTCAACGGCCCCATTATAAGCAGGATTACCTGCATTGATGGCGCTAGACTGCTCTCTAGGGTTGAGGTGAAGGTCTGTATTATTTACGAAAGGCACAGGGCCTGGCTCATGAACGCGACCATTCGCATCAGGCGAAATGGTAGAATTCTGCCAATCGCTAAAAGTGGAAAAAGAATTAGTGCCTATGCGGGCATACACCTTGCGAAAGGCAGACCCTCCAAGGTAATATTGATTGTAATTGATATCAAACCCCGAGGGGTTGTCAGCTGCAATCACTAAGCCGTAAGCTGTGTCACTCCCAATGGCATTAAATGTATTTTGAATAAGATTTCCGTCAATCTTTACTCCTCCTTGCACCCTAGCACTTATGGCAATACCCGCAGAGCTGCCGGTATACCTAGCAAAAAAACCAGGATCATTGGAACCGAATAGATGGATGCTATTGTGAATGAGAGCCAGCCGGGCATTACTAATCGAACCAGAGGTGGCTTCAACAAAGATACCTGCTGGAATATAGCTGGGAAAGGAGACTACATCCCCATCACCAGACAAGCCTGCGAGCATGTTGTGGGAAACCACATTATTCACTGGGGAACCTATAAAGGTGCTAGGTAGAGCGATGTATATCCCATAACTTCCATAACCACGTGTCTGGCCGAGGAGGCCAAAGTATTGGATATTGTACACCCAGTTCTGAGTTATGGTGAAGTTCTCACAGCTGTCTAAGCGAATTCCGGCTACGGAATGGTTGGAAGAATAATTTGTTTCGCCATGAACGACGCAGCCTTGTACAATGGGATATTGGACGCCTCTGAGATGCACGGCGCCTATGTTATCGTCGGCAGCCCAGGCTGTCGAGTTCGTAGGATCGCCTAAAGTATCTTGAATGACTCGTATATTTCGTGTATTTGCCCGTCTCCCAGCGACCAAGATCGGCCGGCTTACCAAGTCTATGGTGCAGCCTTGAATGGTAATCCCTTCATTTGCCCCGATACTGCTACCCGGAGTGACGCTTTCTCCGAGCCCCCAAGAAGCATCACCGATATAGACTCCTACAAAGGTATAATCCCGACCACTTCCCTGCATGACGACATTCTTGATGGTGATGGCGTCAATATCAAGGTCCTGGGAAAATGAACTAACGAAGCCGATCAGGCCAGTGGAGGTACCACCCATGGCGATGCTTCTGAGGATGAGGTTACCCGCGCCGTCCAGAGTAAAGTACTTGACGCTTCCTGTGAACCGGAAGATAAATTGACCAGGGGAGTCAAAGTATACGCGACTCGACAGGTCCTCGAAGGTGAGCGTAACCGGAGCGTCGGATGCAGCGCCATTATACGTGCTCAGCTGGATGGTGTTAGGCTCTGCATCCTGCCCAGTTGGAGACCCTACCCAGCTATTCTGTACCTTGAAAGTGACCCCGGGTGGGTCTACACCCTGGCTCATCAGTGAGTCAAAGGCCTCCTGAATGGTGGCAAACTGTCCATTACTGGGGTCTGAAATGCCGGTGATGTTGTAAGTGCCGCCCAGCTGGGCATGCAGCCAACTAAATCCCAGGAGCATTGATACTCCGATTAGTCTTTTGAGCCGGAGCTCAACCCGAAGGGAGCTCAACCGCAGTAGGCGTGTGGAAGGTACCATACCAAGGGAAAAGGTAAAGTACTTCCGATGGGTCTCAGCACAGGTGCACCGATACTAAAGTCTGGTTGGGATTTCAGGGGCGAATACGGAAGTAGGACCAGCTCCTCTCTCCCTCCGCCCGCAGAATAATATACCGTACAGCCTTGGCAAGCGGTTAGGAAGCGGAAAAGCCCCCTCCTGCGCCGTACGGCCCTCCGGACAATCCAAAATACCAAGAGCCCCCTCTGGCGAGAGGCTGGACGGAAAGGATACCCACCCGCTCGGTGGTTAGCCTATCACCAGCGCCGCACTCGCCGTAGACCCAGCAGGGGATACCCGAGCTGCATCACACCCACCAGCGGGTCCCATACCCAGCTCCACCATCCCACTGGCGCTCGGCTTATCCGTACTGCTACACTCCGTGCTCCCCATACCAGGAGGGGGGCTGCCCATGCTTCCCCCTGCCACGCAGCCAACACCCATAGCCCCACATACCCTATCACACCTACCCCCAGCGACGCCAAAAGCCCCACGCCGTAGTGCCGACCCGTCTGTACATGCCGCTGCTTTCGCCTGAGGTGGGCACACCAGCCAGCAGGCGCTTCCGACATCGTCTCTGCCCCACTGGCCCGCACCCGCCCCTGCGGTACCAGCTGCAGCGTCAGATCGTCATCCCCCGAGAGCACCGCCCGCCAGAGATAAAGCCCCGTGAGTAGGTAACCTTTGCGCACGGCCCAGCCGCGGCCCGTCGCCATATACGCACGGCCCCACGCTGCCCGCCCCACACTTTCTATCTGGATAAGGGCGGCTTCCCAGGCGGCTACCCCACTACCCCGCAGCCAACCCAGCCCCACTACGGCATCCACCCCTTCCGCCACTTCTCCCATCAGGCTCCCTAAATAGGTCTGGCTCACCTCTACATCGGCATCCAGCACGACTACCCACTCATAGCGGACCCTTTCTAACCCTTTGGCCAGCGCATACTTCTTCGGACTCCAGCCAGGCGCCGTTTCTTGAACCGCCACCACCTGCACTGGAAACGCTACCCTTTTCCCTACCTCGTCAATCTCCCGGCGAGCCCCGGGCGGGAGCCGATCCAGCACCATGACTACCTCCCAGGGTGCCGCGTACCGAAGCGTCCGCAGTCCCTCTAAAAAGCGCTTCCCCTCCCCAGGCCGATGCGTCGCTACCAAAATAGACACCGG
>Ga0308395_1000729_pt1 | contig 24725 bp, 21 predicted proteins | sample Hotspr20SampleP4_FD_202097 | JGI IMG/M metagenome (GOLD analysis project Ga0308395, IMG submission 202097) | Hot spring phototrophic mat microbial communities from Mushroom Spring, Yellowstone National Park, Wyoming, United States - 20050930_P4 ...
ATTCGTTAATGATGTCATTAATTTCTGCATCAATAGCAAAATTCCATAAATCAGCTAACTCATCTTCTCTAATATGTTGGAGTAAATCTGGGTATTTTTTTAAAATAAAAGCTTTTGCATATTCAAATCGTATAAAATGCTTCAAAGACGGATGCATTACCTCATGAATTAATGTACCAGCTAACTGATCTGCGGTTATTTGATCATCTGCTCCAATAAATACATAATTTATATACAATGTACCATCTTTAGATATGGCCATTACTGGCACCATAGGATTTAAGATTTCTACTTTTCTGAGCTTACTGACTTCATAAGCAAAGATATAACTTACTTTCTTTTGTAGTACACAAATACTGGCATTATACTTAGTAATACCCTTGTTTCTATATTCTTTCAATTTTTCAGTATCACTAAGGTTTATAACTATTTTATTAGTAGGAGGTTTTAGGTCAGGGAAAGGAGTCGCCGTTGGTTTCATATTTGACCACCCTCACAAAATTACTTATTTACTTTACTAACTACGAAGTGACTAGCTTCATCTTTAAACTCTTGCAATACTTCGGGAAGTATCCACAACTTATGTAATGCCCAAATCACCAAATGTCGTACTTGCATATTTTTATCGCCTTTATTTTTATTCTTAATAATTTCGTTAATTAGATCACGAGCCTTGCACTGTAAACTACGTTTATTGTTGCTACGCTCAAATATGTCGTCAGCAAGTGCACTAATAATTACCATAACCGTAGACAATTCTTGGTTAAGAATGTATTCATACGTTAGCTGGTCGATAGGCGGCACATTGAGTTTTTCTACCCAATTGATAAACTCATTAGCAGCTGCTCCTCCTACCGCAGCCTTAGTGATAATTCTAGCTTCGTCCATATTCCTAGCGTAATCGACAAAATCCATAACCACCTGCCAGGTTCGTACAGTGGGATAATTTTCATACACGCCTTTATCTTGCGGTACTTCGGCCACTTGAGCTAGTGGTTTACGTATCCTGAGAAAATCTTGGACATACCTTCCAATATTCATAGTCTTAGTAACTTTGCCTTCATACTTCAGAGGATACTTGTTACCGCTCAACCACGTATCTACGAATTCTTCTACGGGAGGCTCGAAAATGAGAAACCTATTGATTAGGGCTTCTACTAGTTGAGTACCGCCGTTTACGTCCGGTGGGTTAGCAGCCGCCACTACCTTCATCCATAGAGGTATAGTGGCATTGAACATCCTAGAATGGATCAAATCTAGCAACTTACTTTGAGCACTGATATTTGTGGTATTGATTTCGTCAATAAACAAGATAGGAACTACATTTTTCTGGTTACAATCGTAAATTTCCCGTATCACAGAAGGCATAGCTAAATCAACAACTTTGATGGGTTGTTTACGGGATAAATCCACTTTATCTACTGGTATAGGATAACCGAATGTTTCCTCGGTTACCGTACTACCCAGCAAAGTAAACATAGGAGTATCGGCTGCCTTGGCTAGTTGTTTGAGAGCGTAAGTTTTACCGCAACCTGGCGGGCCTACGATAATAATACCTGGCAATCGAGGAGGTGCATTACTGTCATTACTATTCGGCGCCGGATATGGCGCACTTAACAGTCGCGACACAACTCCCAGGACACCCATTCTGGTTCCCCAAAAGTAACTTATTTCTTAAAATACAACCTACTATCTACTGCTGATATGTAAGATAAAGGACCCTCGACCGGGACTACCCCGGTATCCTCTAAACTGCTACTAGTCAGTTGGAGGGAAACCGGAGTAGTAGGCGGCGAAGGTTGTATGAAAAAAGAAGATATATTAACGCCTACTACCCCAGTTCCTCCAACCGACTAGCAGTTTAGAGAATACCGGAGCAGTCCCGTAATATATTGTTACCCGTAATCCGCAAAAATTTAGGCAAATTTTTCGGAAACCTCTTTACAGCAGCCAGCCACGTACTATAATGCCAGGAGAAAATGCTTGTTTCTCTTGACCCAAGAGGAGGCCATGTGTATGAAGAGCGGCAAAAAGCCGGCCCAAAAGAAGAAAGGCAAGACTTTTCTACCTTCACTTCAATCCCTCGCTACTTCACTACCACCTCCCCCTCCCGACAACCCTATTATAGTACCGGAAACGACCGAAAGCAAAAACTTACCTGAAAAAACTGAAGACAGTAAATCGGTAGTAGAAGAAGAAACGGACAAAAAGGAGTGTATTCTCGATATTTATGATAAGGATAGTAAGCTAAGAAAAATTTTAAGAAATATTTATGACAACCCTTTAAATTATTGTTATAGAAAAAGGTTATTTACCTATATCTTCCAGAAAGGATTTCCCTTATTTTCTCATCTTATAAGAAAGCAATTTAAAAAGATTCTCAATTTTGGTAATAACCGAGATTATTACGAATACTTCGGCGATAAGGAAATAAACTTCATATATGAAGTATTGAAACCTCTTTGGTTCGGCGATAATGAAAGATACTCTAATTTACCTTGGTTATTTATAGGCGGAGTGCCAGAAGGGATTAGCATATATAAAATAAGACAGTTAAAGGAAGCGATAAAAATTAACAAAAATTTAAATTTATTAGAATGGAATTGTAAGAAATTATGTCCTCAATCGAAGATATACGATAACTTGTACGGATTCAGTATTGGAGAAGAGGTATCGAATTCTAAATTAAGAAATAAAATTTTTATTAGTTTTTTAGAAAATTGTAAAAAAAGCAGTAAAAGAAAAATAAAAAATAAATTGTTTATCCTAAACTTTAATGATTCGCTTTTAGGAGAAAAAGATTTTCTATTATTAAATAATTACTCATATTTATACCCTAACTTATTAAAATTAAATATATCGTTTTGCCGAATAAACGAAAATAGTTTAAAGTTGTTACAAAAATGTAAATTTTTCAACAATTTAGTTGAACTAAATTTAGCCTGGTGTGGATTGAACGATAGAATCATAACTTCTGGTTGGTTTAGTAATTTTACTACCAATAACTTAGTTGAATTGAATTTATCTTACAACAACCTTGGTAAATCATCCCTAAAACGCTTATTTATAGAAAATAATTTAAGTAAATTAAAAACACTATTTTTATCCTGCTGCGGTCTAAAGAGCGATGATTTAGAAAATATCTTAAATAACGATGATTTTAGTCCTAAACTACTAGAGTATTTAGATTTATCTCGTAATAGTATAAGCCAAGAAATTTGCACAATACTAAAACATAGTAGTTTTTTTAGAAACTTGAAAAGTTTAGACCTTAGTCGCAATAATATGAAAATAACCCAAGTAATGAAGTTTGCCAAAAGCTTTTCGGTATGTGAGAATTTAGAAAGATTAGACTTGAGTGGTAATCGAGTAGATGATGAGTTAGTTAGTAAACTTTTGTTGAATAGTTTTGCTAGCAAGTTGAAGGTGCTGGCTCTCAAAGAGACTCAAATTACCGAAAAAACTATAAAGTTTTTATATAATCACATTAACCTGAAAGAATTAAAGATATTAGATTTGAGGAAGACAAGTATTACTCCGGAACAGGCGGAAATTCTTTTCGATTCACCTAACCTGACCAAGTTGGATAGAATATACTTGTAGTAGGAGAGAAAGAGAAGAAAAAAAGAAGAAAGGAGGTAATGCCATGAAAAGTTTGAAAACTTTAGCTGTGTTGGTCCTTGGAGTAGTGTTTTTTGTCCTAGTGCAGTCCGCTTTGAAAAGCTGTGACTCAAATATAGTTTTAGCACAGTTTTTTTTTCTAATGACGGCCCTGATGATTTACATGTACGACAGAAAATTAACGCAACAACAACAAAATTGCCAACAAAGTTGTTGTGGGAAGTGCAACAAAAAGAAGATGAAGGAAGAAACGGTAACGGAAAAAGAGGAGGAAGAGACGAAAAAGTAACCGATAAAAACGAAGAACTAAAATATAAAATTTATTTGCGCGATAACACTATTCTTCAAGATGGAAAAATTAATTTAGAAAAGATTACATTAGAAACAAATTTCGGTACGTTAGACATACCTTTGTATGAAATCAACACCATCGAATTTCATTATCGAGATAACCCTTCTTACATAAAAAGACTAGAAGAAGCAGTTCGTAAACTAAAAAGTAACAATTATTACGAAAGACAAGAAGGAAAAAGAGAATTAGAAAAAATTTATTACTTTTGTTACCGTCACCTCATTTCAATAAAAAACAATTGCGACAGTCCAGAAGTAGTGAAAAGTATTCAAGAAGTACTTTTGTCTTCAAAGTTACCAGATATTGATGATGTAAACGGTAAGTCGGAATATGATGTTGTTACTTCGCAAGATTGGAAAATAAGAGGTAAAATTAAGAACGAAAACATCACTTTTTCTAATCGTATTTTCGACAAACTTGATTTACACGTAAGTTTTATCGAAAAAATAGAAGTTATGAAGGGTGACCAATATAAGATAAGTGTGGCACCTCAAAATTTGAAAATGTACAAAAATAGGGTGGGTGAGAGATTCTCGTTCAACATATGCGTACCAGAAGAATTAGCGACAGATGTAAATAATCAAAATTTAAATGTTGCTTCTGATGACTATAGAGTTTGGGGTACCGATGTGTACACAGCTGATTCAAATTTGTATTTGGCAGCTATTCATGCCGGAGTAGTAAAAGCTGGACAGTGGAAGACGATAACCGTAGAAATTGTTCAATCTCCTCAACAGTTTACCGGCACAACACGTAACGGAGTAACTTCATTTTCTTACTACTGTTACAATCCAGGAAATAACAACGTTAATAATTGTGGAGCTTTTGTATTTGTTACGAATGGTAAGTAATATTATGTAGTCAAACCGCTTTCAACAGCACCTCTGGCCCGCTGGTCGTTGATACGATGTTGAACAAGTGGGTGGTAATTTTGTTGTTGCATCGAGTAAGCCCAACCACGCGGGCCACTTGCAGTGACGAAATGGTCAAAATTTGGAGGAGGGGGTAATGGCGGGGCATTTTGTGGCCTCCTACTAGCAACGGTAACAGGAGGAGGAGTAGGAGCAGGAGGTGGTAAAGGAGAAGGGGGAGGAGGGACAGGAGGTGTACCTGCTGCTAACCCTCCGCCTCCAACAAGAGAAGGAGAAGGAGGAGGTGGAGGCGGTGGGGGAGTAGTAGTGGGAATATTTGAACCTAATTGCGGTACTAAGTTGGTATAATAATATGGAATTTGAGAGGAGTAGAGTGAAAGTATCAAGTCGGCTTGTTCTGGGTTAGACATTATAGAAGTTCTAGGGTCACTTCCTAGGCCTAATAGAGCCGTTACAACTTCGGGAGACGCTCCAGCAAAAGCTTTAGGATTATTAATAAAAGTTTGTCTAGCAGTATTAGCTAATCTTTCTTTTTTCTCCCTAATTCTCTTTTCTTTTTCTAGTTGTGCATCTTCTAATGCTTTAGCTTCACTTTTTTGAAACTTTGCGAAAGGAGATTCATCACTAAATCCTCCTCGTGTTGTTGCCCAGTGATGGTAGATAATTTGAAGTTTTTCTTCAGGCGAGAGTCTATTGAAAATTTCTTGTAAATTAGATGCTCTCAAGTATTTATTGCGCAACCTTTCAACTTCGGCAGAGCTTAAGTCTTCTATATTTCCACTAGAAATTCTTTGAGCATCTCTTGCTGCTAAGACTTCAGCAATAGAATGCGCCATTCTGTCTGCTTTTAATTGCGGGTCTTTTAAAATTTCATTTACATAAGCATTCAAATCACCACGGTGAGGTTCTAACCTTTTTTGTGTTTCATTAAAGTACCTTCTATGGGCATACGGATCAATAAGGGCGTTATATAATGCGAGACCCCCAGTACCAAAAGCTGCAATTTCAAGAGGAGAGCTGAAAAGACCGTAAGTTTCACCGGGTTTAAAGGCTGCTATCCGCGATGCTGCTTGAGATGAAAGGGGTGAGTAACGAATAAGTCTGTTAAGGCCGCTAAGCGTAAGACCCATCATAGCCCAATCTAACGGGCTTGTTAAGTCTATTCCTGTATTCTTTTGTAACCAGCTATTTTGATATAAATTTAACATTTTTTCATGTAAACCGAACGGTAAATACTGAAGTGAGCCTGGTATAACAGAGGCTGTACCAGCAGCGACTAAAGGTCGTGTTAAATGATGAAACCAAACAAAATTTTTAGGCACTCTAGAAGCCAACGGTAATACTGCCGCACCTGCAGCAGTTAATCCAGCTAAAAGATAAGGCATAAGACTATCTTCGCCGTATCTTCTTACAGCATCTTGATACACCTCGTTGTAACTATGATAAGCACCTAACCCAGCAAGTATATTAAATGCTTGACGACCTGGGTGTAATGTTAAATATTGAGACCTGATGATACTTCCGAGAGTTTGTGGAACTTCTCCGGTAGGAGATGTTGAAGGCGGTACCCCTCCACCAGTAGGAGGAGCACCAGAAGGGGGGGAAGCAGGCGGTCCTGCCGGCGGTGTTGCTGGTGATGGATTTTGCGGCGGCTTGTTAGCAGCATTATTAGGGGACGGGGCTTCCCTTGCTCTCCCTCCCCACCCAGTTCTGTTTCTAACCCAATTACTAAGTCTACTGAAAGATTCACGAGTCCAATTACCAGCTCTGCCTAAAACGTCACGGACCTTACTGATAAGTTCAGGTAAACCCCTCCACCTCGCAGCAGCTCTAGTAAGTGATGGTAAAATATTTAGATTTGCAGATTTTTCTAAATAATTGTTATTTAAATAATAATTGTAATACAGGGAATTCGGAAATAACTTATTCATTTTTATCTACTACCTTAATATGTTAATTATCATCATTTGAACACTAGAACATATGTGTTAATTTAGATCCCAAGTAAGAACCTAAACCAAGTGTACCGCCCGCCAAACCTAACAACGTTAATAGTTTTAGTGACGGAGAAACCTTATCCGGATCTGCTCCGATTGCTCTAAACATCGGGTCTGCGAATAAAGACACAATTCCAGACCTAAAATCAGACCTCATTTCTGGGTTTTGACTTAATGCTTGAGTACTTAGCATGCCTTCTATATCTTTTCTCACATTAGTCATGAAGTTTTGAACACCTTTTTCTAGTTGGTCCTTAGTAAGACTATTTTTAATTTTGTCTTTAAAATTAGCATTAAAATATTTATGAAATGGAACAACATCTTGTTTGACTTTTTCTGGAAACTTAGCCGTATCTCCTCTCATATTTTTTAGTCCCTCACGATAATCTTCAATTTTTTTGTTAAGATCGTTTAAAACTTCTCTAAAATTCATTAAACTTTTTTCTAAATGATCCTTTGGAAGATCAGGAAGATCTGTTTCACCGCGGCCACGATTCAGTCTATGCCGTATTAGTTCATGTCCTGCACCGACTGCTAAACCGATAGGTACACTTGCGCCTACGGTGAGTAATGCTGTATTTACGGGATGATGTTTTATCAATGTTGGGAGTGCCTTATAAGTTTGCCAAAAATTTTTAAAAATAGAAGAAAGGGCTTGTTTATATAATCCTTTGTTTTTTGGATTTTTTGTCAACGAATCTAAAACAATATAGTAGAAAACTTGTTGTAATTTGCTGTTACTCACGGCTACTCACCACCTACCAATCTTACTATCATTATCATTGTTAATATTTTTTGACTTTATTGAAACTTTATAACTACTCACTAAAACTTTAATCTCTTCATGAAGACCCAAACGCGCGTGCTAATCTAGATACTAAGCCGGACCCTAAGCCAAACGTACCACCAGCCAAACCTAGCAATATTAATAATTTTAGCGGTGGAGAAATACTATCTGGATTCACTCTAACTGCTCTAAACATAGGATCTGTAATTGAAGACACAAATGAAGATCCAAAATTAGCTCCATGTTGTCTTACTAAATCGGGGGATAACGCTGCCTGTTGAAGGTTGGTTTTTATGTCAGACCTCAAATCTTGTAAACCTTTCTCTAATTGCTCCTGGTTAACGAGCGATTTCTCTCTTTCTAGTCTTCCATGAAATGTTCTTACATCAAGCAACGCGTCAAGTAAGTCACGCCAAGACCTCCTGAGATTACTTCCCACAGAAGACCAACTCTCTTCAATCGTTTGATCTAATCGTTTTTTTGTAGACTCCAACTCCGACGACAAATTTTCAAAGAAAGCTCTCTCTCTTTCTCGTTTTGCCTGTTCTTTTGCAGCCTCAGCAGTAGGGTCTTTTGTTACCTTTCTCCCCAAATAATAACCTAAACCACCAAGTCCGGCAGCAGTACCACCAACTATTCCTAAACCGGTCAAAATTGACCTTAAATTAGCTTGCTTATGTAGTCCTTTGTTTTTTGCTAATGATTTTAAAATAATATAAGAAAAAACTTGTTGTGGTTTATTAATAGTCATGGTTACTCTACTCCAACCATTATTGCTATCATTGTTAGTATTTTTGATATTATTATAACTTAAACTAAGGTAATAACAAATTATTGTCAGATGCTAATCATTTGAATACTAGAACGCACGTGTTAGTCTGGATGCTAAGATAGACCCTAAACCAAACGTACCACCTGCTAAACCCAACAATATTAGTAATTTTAGTGGCGGAGAAACTTTATCTGGATCTATTCTAACGGCTCTAAACATAGGATCTGTAATTGAAGACACAAATGCAGATCCGAAACTAGCTCCATATTGTCCTGATAAACTAGGTGGCGGCACCGCTTGTTGGATATCGGTCTGTATACTAGACCTCAAATCTTGTAAACCTCTTTCTAACTGCCCCAAGGTAGCAAACATTTTCTTGTTATCTAATTTTTCATGCAAATACCTCATTTCGTTCTTCAACCTACCCCCGAAGTCATCAATTAATTCAAAAGCTTCTTCCGGATACTTTACTGTGCGTTGATGAAAGTTATCTAAGTGGTCTTTATTTAAAGACCTCAACTCCGACGACAAATTTTTAAAGAGAGCCTTCTTTCTTTCTTCTTCCACCCTCTCTCTTTCTTCTTTTATCTGTTCTTGTATAGACTTAATAGCAGAACCTGTCGCCTTTCTCCCCAAATAATAACCCGCACTGCCAACTCCAGCAGCAGTACCGCCAACTATTCCTAAAACTGCTAAAATTGACTTTAAATTAGCTTCTTTACGTAATCCTCTGTTTTTTGTCAATGATTTTAAAACAATATGAGAAAAAACTTGTTGTAATTTATTATTACTCATGACCATTTGCCATTTACTTTCACTATTATTGTCATCAATAATAATGTTTTTGACTTTATTGCAAATTTAAGTACGAACTGAGACGGTAACAGCAGATTATTATCGAACACTAATTAGTATTATTTGAATACTAGAACGCCCGTGCTAGTCTAGACGCTAAACCAAATGTACCACCAGCTAAACCTAACAATATTAATAATTTTAGCGGTGGAGAAATGCTGTCAGGATTTATACCGACTGCTTGAAACATCGGATCTGTAATTGAACCTATTATACCTTGTCCCAAACTAGTTCCAGTTTGTTTTACCAGCTGAGGTATTAATGATTGTTTAAGGTTCTGTCCCACTTCATTCGTCAAACCCCTTAAATCTGTTCCCAAAGTTTGCGTCAAACCTCTTAAATCTGTTCCCAAAGTTTGCGTCACACCCCCTAAATCTGCTCCAAAAGCTTTCATCACACCCCCTAAATCCGTTCCCAAATCACTTATCAAACCCTTTAAATCTGACCTCAAACTATTAGTCAAATTGGTAAAACTTATTTTGCCTTGTTCATCAGCTAGTCCGACGTTTTGTAAACCTGTTCGTAATCCCTCAGATATACCTTGTTGTATTGTTTCTCTTACAGTAGTAGGGTCAGTACCTAAAAGATTACGCAACGCATGTCGCGTCCCATAGTAACCGCCAATACCGACTGTCGGTACACCTAAAACTAAACCAGTTGTTTTGAACGGATTAGCTGCCATTAATCGCCAAGGACTCACATACTTCTCAGGCAAAGCCCGTATTTTTGCCTGTAGAGTAGGAGAAGTGTTGAAGTTAGGATTAGAAAGAATTTTTTGATATGCTTGAATTATATTTTTTTCTTTATCGGGAAGGAACTGAGCAAGATTTCCTAGATTTTGTTCTAATGCCTTAATATCTGATTGGCTTATAGATGTTCCGCTTCCGCCACTTAATCCAGATTTAAACCTTCTCAATTGTCGGAGCGTCCCAAAAGCACCTTTAAGAGCACGACCAAAGTCCCATAAAGAGCGAAGGAAATTAGCCTCTTTGTATAACCCTTCTTTGTTATCGGGTAATGAATTTAAAATAATACGAGAAAAAACTTGTTGTAATTTACTGTTATTCATAGTTACTTATCACCTGCTGCCTCTATTATTTATTACTGTTGTTGATTAATAGTAACACTATCACCACTGCTGTTACCACCGCCAGTAGCAACAACAGCATTTTGACCTTCTTGCTGTGACTTAGGATCTAAAAAGTAAGAAGAACCTAACCCGGATAACACTAAACCACCACCCAGCCAAGGTAACCATTTATTTTTTCTTTTGAAAAGGCTAGCGGTTCCTGCTGTTAATCCGGATAACAAAAGTAACTTAGAGATATTAGAAATAGAATTCGGGTCTTTACCAGTTAACGATACTAAAGGGTCCATCAAAGATCCGACTGTTTCTAAAATACTTTTATTTTGATTTCCTTCTGCACTTTTGCTGAAAAAAGATTTTTTTTTAATATTGGGTGACAAATTACCTGAATTACGAGTAATATTGTCAGAGAAAATATCAGAAGCTGTTTTATTTGATCGAAGAAGATAGCTTGTCATTAACTTATTTAATTGTTCAGCACTGACAGTATTAGGAATAGTAGAAGGCATTACCTTTGGTGGCTGCTGTGGTTGTTGTGCTCCTCTGCTTTCTCCTAATCCGGTGTCTTGTAAAGCTTTTTTCAATCCCTCGGATATACCCTCCTCTATTGTCCTCCGCGTAGTATCAGGGTCGGTACCTGTTAGATTGCGCACTAAACCTCGTGTCCCGTAATAACCGCCAACGCCTACTGCCGGTACACCTAAAACTAAACCAGTTGTTTTGAATGGATTATCTTTAATTAATTGCCAAGTGCTCATACGTCTATACAAAGCTGGTACTGTATTCCGTAACACGTCACGATACTTAGGGTCATTTTTAGGGAGATAGTTCAAAAATGTTTCAAGTCTTCTTCTTGTTTGGTCATCCAAGTACGATCCAAATTGCTTTAGCGATTCTTTTAAACTGTCAATAGTTTCTTGTGGTATGGGGTTTTTGTTTCCTTTTCTCAACGCAGCACCTATATCCCTCAATTGTTGGCGCATTCCGGAAACATTTCTAAGAGCACGTCCAAAGTCCCATAAAGAACGAAACGGCTGCAATATATAACTAAGAAAATTAGCCTCTTTGTGTAATCCTTTTTTATTATCGTTTAATGAATTTAAAATAATACGGTAGAAAACTTGTTGTAATTTACTGTTGTTCATAGTTACTCGCTACCTGTGTTATTTGTTACTGTCGCTGTTGTCATGTTAATTCGAGTAGAGTCTTTAATTCTTATTCAGTAGTAGCGGCAGAAGCTTCTGTACCACACAAAATTATTGTGATATTGTGTTTATGTCGTATTTTACTTAGTATGAAAATTATTTTAGTTTCGTTGTTACTTCTTCTTTTGCTGCTGCCGCTGTGTCGATGTAACAAGGTCTTTCAATTCTTGTTCAACAGCAGTAGCAGCGGCGGCAGCATCAGAAGAGGGAGTCTGTGCAGTATTCTTCTTCCTCTTCCTGTTACGTAATTTCTTAGTAAGTAACGCTCCACCAAGTAAAGCTAATAACCCACCACCAGCGCCGAGAGCTATTTGACCTTTATGTTCATTAAGAGCACTCAAAACCTTACTCCACAATCCACTGTCGTCAGGCTGACCACTATCATTGGCCAGATCTTTCTTAGCTTTTTGCAAAGCTTCCCAAGCTTGTATAGCTGTTTCCTTTGCTTTTTCCTTTAATTGCCCAGGCAGTAGTCCCATAAAAGGCAAACCAATACCGCCACCGCCGCTCCCACTGTCGTCAGGCTGCTGCCGCTGATCACTGTCCTTAAGTTCGTTGTCACCTACTATACCACCTTTAGCGCTACGTAATGACTGGCGGACATGCTGTGCTCCACTAGTGATACCGCTCAATACACCTTTCAACATATCAACCGCAGCACCTCCACCACCACTGTCACCCTTACCACTACCACTGGGGCCGGCTAATCCGCCTTGATTTTCATTAGCTTTTTTCGCGAGTGCCTTGGCTGTTTCGCTAAAGAAACCACCGCCACTGCTACCTTCGTTAGATCGGCCAGCTTCTGCAATACTGCGGCCAAAGTCACGTAATCCCTGGCGTAAAGCCTGCTCTCCCCTATTGACACGGCTCAACATACCCTTCAATATATCACGCACAACACCTCTAACACCTAAATCTACTTCTCCTGAATTGAGTTGAGGAACTCCTACAACACCGCCGCTACCTAATACGCTACCTGGATCCCCTAATAAACCAACAAGAGCACCTTTTCCGTCGTCGGCTACTTCATTTTGGGCAGTAGCAGCTAACTTTGCTAATAAAGCTTGCTGATATAAATTATTTAATAAATTAGCCTTCTTAACCATAGAATCGGCTTTGTGTGAATTTATCAACTGTTGTATTTGCTGCTGATATTGCAGTTGTCTCTGACGAGCTTCTTTAACGTACTCATTCAGTACAGCTTGCTTAACTAACTTATAACGATACAAAAGACCAACCAAAAGATTCTTCAACGACATTTTTTACTCCTTCATTATAAGACAATTTTTACTATACTTTTACTAATATTAATTTTTTTTATTTTAGTGTCAAGTTTTATATTTACAACTTACTTACCTTTAAATGTTTTTATTCATCAAATCGGTCATACTTTTGAGCAATTTTTTCTAACCATTTATGATAAGATAGTAAATTCTTACATTCACCGAATTCGATTTTGTTTTCGTAATATCTATCACTACTATATTTTTCACTTTTATCTTTGTCTTTATTCTTTTTCTTTTTTTTACCACCAAACAAAGACCTCCACATACCATAACCAATACCAGCCAAACCGGTCACACCTAATACTTTGCCTAATGTATCTTTTACTTGAGGGGATGACATTGTAGATTGAAGAAAATCCTGTACGCTATCATATATACCTGATAATAACCCCTTTTCTTGACTTTCTGTTGGTGGTTGTCCGCTATTGGTATTAGCGCCTACTACATCTTCTCCTTTGTTTCTATCCTTTGATAAATAATAACTTCCAGCTACAGCGGTACCGATTCCAGTCGCTGCCAAAGGAGGTACAATAAGAGCTTTATGTCGCCCCATGAACCTATAAAAATTCTTAAGAGCATTCCATATAGATGCTTCTTTCAGCAAATTTTCATCATTACTTTTCTTAATTCTTACTTTATCGCCCGTTAGTTGTAATTTTAATTCAGGGAGGCGGTCCACCTCTTTACCTGCTCCTCCTCCCACTGTCTTCGATTCATCATCTTCTTTTTGACTTTTTATATCTCTCAAATCTTTCTTAATTTTGTCCCACATTTCTAATTTCTTGGGGTCAAATAGTTGATAATTATTAATTTGGGGAGGTATAGGTAGGAAAAATGATACAGGGGAGGAAGGTTGTACGGGGGCAGCAGTTGGACCATCAGGGTTATCTAAGTCAGGTAAAGGTAAAAATTGAGGAGGAATAGCAGCACCAGGAGGAGGAGGTAGAGGAGGCATACCAGCTCCTGCTGCTGCTGCCATTGCTAACTTTTCTTGACTACTACTAGTTTTTATGGTTTGCGGTGGTGGGGGAGGGGAAGGAGGAATAGAAGAAGGACTGTTAGGAATAATTGGTGATTTTGAATTCAATAAAAAAGCTAAATAAGGGTTAATAAAATGAGTATTTTTGTTTCTACGATTAGGACCGCCTCCTCCTGGTGCTAGGGGATTTCTTACATTTCTAACATTAATAATTTTAGGATTTGCAGTTACATTCGGCCCTTGGAATTGAAACAAACTATTGCCGCCAGTTGATCCCCCAGGTAGAGGGGAAAGGCTAATAGGGGCAGTACCGGAAGGCGGAGATGCGGAAAACGATGGAAAAATTTTATGACTCATAACTTATGCACTTTCCTTAATCAAAACTATAAAATCCAAACTACCTAACGAAAAAGTCAAATCTAATGAATAAACGTTTAAAGTTTTATTTTCATCCGGCAAATAAACTTTAATAGGCCTATCATTAGTAGAAGGAGGCAAAAACTGAACTCCGTCTTCATATCTAGTATCATAAACTAATATCAAGCAATTTTGACTGTCGATAATGCTATGGTATCTTACCAAGCATTTACCGCCAGACGGTCCGAATTCAAAAATAATTTGTTTTTTAGCTTTAACAGGTCCGTCGATACCTATAAAGTCAATTTTTAATGATTCTATATTTTGTTTTATTTTTTCTATAATTTTATTCGTATTTTTTGATTTATCTTCTATCGTTACTGTTGCCGGCAGTTCACTTTCTTTCAAATGAATTTGTTGAAAATTGTTATTTATATAAGTATCATTATTATTTATAATATCAGATAATACATATTGTTGGTCTTTTTGAAAAGATGAAATTAAATTATTTTCCGTATCTGTTTTTTGTTCTGAAGAAGATGAATTTTCAATAAATGTAGGAGGAAATCCGCCCATTATTTTTGCTATTTGATATTGGAAATTTGTTGCAAAACTTTTATTAGAAGAAAAATTGTAATCCGGTACATCTAAGGATAAAACTTTATGCATTCGATTTCCTTCAAAAACATTTATTTTATTTAATTTACCTAAATTAGGCGAACTTCCGTCTTGATTAGCTTTAGGTACAGTGTAACCTTCAATGGGAGAGGGAGAAGAAGAAGATAAATTATAACTTCCCTGATCGTACAACATATGTCCTTTTAATTCTCCATTGCTAAATGTTTCTATTTTGTTATTATACATAAATAAAATCCTGTTTATATATAGTGGTTAGAAAATGATTAAGTTAGGTTGGGAAGACGTTGTTGACGTTGTCGATGAATGGGCAGAAAAAACTCGCCCAGTGGCAAAACTTTTACAAAAAGTAGCTTCTGAAAATATCATTTCTACCATACGTACTTTATTTTACTATAATCCTACCAATAATAAAATAGGAATTTATTCCCCCTTGGCTGTGGAAAAAGAAAAAAAGTATTTATTAAATTTGACGAAAAAGGGGACAGATAAGCAATATGAAATAAAATTTTTAGAATATGAAGATTTGGAAAATCCGTATGGTGATTGGGTTAAATGTGCTGAAAGTCGTCTCATTAGAGTGATAGGTGAGCATTTAAATTATTTTCCAGGGCAATTTTTTGGGACTATACCGAATTTTCCATCACCTCTTGCTGCTTTATTAACAAGTGCTTTGGTGGGTGCTGGTATTGGTTACGGTGGTGCTAAATTAACAAAATTATTATTACCCGATAAGGTAGGGGATAAATTACCTCGTACCGGGGCTATTTTGGGGGGATTAGTAGCTTCGTTACCGGCTTTATTGTGGATAGCTGCGAATATTGCTGCTGGTAAATCAATTAATGATCCTTCTTTATTAGAAGGTAAATATGATGCGAAATCTTCTGGTACCCCTCTCGATATGGAAATAATAAAAGATAAAAAAGATTTAGAAGATAAAATGAGAAAATTATATAGAATAGGAAAACGTGAATCTGATTTAGTGCCGAAAGAAATTGTTATTAGCGAAGATGGCGAAGAACCAAAAATATTAGTTTTACGTAGCGGTAACGATAAAGACTTCGCTTTTATTACCAAATCTTCTAGTTTTGATGGCAACAATTTATTATTAACTCCTACTTCACCTTTTGCTGTAGATATGACTGCAACCGGTGAAGTTTTGTGGAAAAGTAATGCTTCCCCACAATTGACTTCAGCAATTATGAATACACTGAATGTGGCCTCTAAATTCCCAGACCCGTTCGCCAAGCAGGAGCCAGGTAAAATTACTTTTAATCAGTTAGGTCAGTTAGCAGAAAACGCCGTGGGTAATTATGCAAAAGGATATTTAGCAGGTATCGTACTAAACCAACTTATCGGCACCCCTATAACTCCACCTCAATACGGTTTAGGCGCAGTAGGTTTAGGAGTACTACAATCAACGATTTCTAAAATATTTTCACCTTAACAAGTAAAAAAGTTAGATTATAATAAATGATGAATTATTAATAAAAAGGAGGGAAAATTATGTCCGGCAAAAGCGTTACTGAGAGAAATGTTGGAGAATATTCTTTTTTAGCGTATTATGCTTCGTTGGAAGATGATATTGGAGTTAGTCTATTAAGACTGTACGAAAAGTACAAGGAATACAAGAAAGACGGTGTTTTAACTTCACGGGAATTGTTTGATTTACTTTTGAGTTTTGTTAAGGAAGTTAAAGAAGTTGTTGGTAAGTCTCGTCAACTTTCTCCTGAAGAAAAGAAGAATCTTGTTTTGAAAGTTGTATCTAAGTTAGCAGAAAAATTGGTAGAAAATTTACCAATTCCTTTCGTTCCGAATTTCTTGAAAAATCTTTTACTCAAAAAGTTACTTTCTAGACTGTTGAACGAGTTAGTAGAAAGTGTGCTGGATAAGGTATTTGACAAGTAATTTGAATTCGAGGCGAATTTATTATGTCAACAAAAGATATATATGTTAATTCCTCTTCCTCTTGCCAAAAACCTAAAGTTTGTAATTTTGGTAATTTAAAAATTTGGGCAGAAAGAGGACTTATTCATATCGAAGATACACGCAATGGAAGATATGACATTATTTCTGTACGGACAGCACTTGAAAGAGTAAACGCTATTTCTGATATGCTGTCCAATAGCCGTAGAGAATTAAAAGAATATAAAAGTATGGCTTTAGAGGAATTTGATAGACATCTTCGCTTTGTCGAAGACATGATTGATATATGTCGCCAAGCTAGAGAGCAGGGTATGCCGGAAGACCCCTCAGCTAGGAGAGATTTGTTGAGGAGAAGACCTAAGATATTTGTACTAAATGATTTTAGGATGTAAAGGTTATGTTCGAGAAGCGCGGTTTTCTTTCGTGGCTTGCTTATCCAGTAGGTTTATACTTATACACTAAACCTTTGTTAGCAACAATAGCATTAGGTACCGCCGGAATCGGTCTAGCTCATTTATTAAATGCTGGTAAAGGTTACACAAATAAGGACTTACAACCAGAATCTTTACGAAGACTCGAAACATTAGCTGCTTATAGTAAAGCTACAAAAGAATTGGAAAGTTTAAGAAAGAAACTTCGTAATTTAAAAAAGAAGAGAAGTGGCGAAGAAGATGAAGATGAGGATAATGTTTATTCTGACAGAATAATATTATGATATGGCTACTAGCTTAGTAAAGTTTTTTCATAAAAATGAAAGTAATGATGGTAAAAAATTATTTTGGGAACGTGCGGATATTGACGGTTTCCCATTTCGGGGGTGGCACGTTCCTATTTTTAATGAAGAAGAGTATGAACAAAATGTTGTAAGAATTGCAGATTTTAAAAATGGATTTTTTGATATAAGTAATGAAGAAGAAAATAAAAAATTTATTGAAATAATGGATGCTTGTTGTAATGGTTGGTTCAAATGTGTTTATATAGAAAGATTTTGGAACAACACCACAAAACATTATGTTGAGTGGGTTGAATTTTATATGGAAGATGGAACGAGAACTCCATTTTTTGACACGAAAAAAGTTAATAACTTTGTCCAATACGATGGCGGTCACATAGGAACGGATTCTTCTGTAAGTAATAACAACAATAATGGTAGTGGGTTATAAAAATGAAAGACAAAAAATATTTGATTAAAAAATTAGTTAAAAAAGCACAACCGACTCACGAAGAAATGCAGAGGCATAATGCAAACTTCTGGAAAAATTTTCTTATTGCTACAGCTTTAGGAACTACGCTCGGAGCCGGGGGAGTTCTTATACCTTCATTTCTTAGAAGAAACCTGTTAGGTAAAAGTAAGCCTTCACAACTTACCATAGACCCGGAAACTGCCGTCCTTTCTGATATAATTCGCGGAAAAACTTTACCTAATTCTGGCTATACAGCAACTGCTCAATCGTGGAAAACAAAAGATGAAGATGAAGAAGAAGACGATGAAACTTCAACTGACAACAGCAGTAGAACAGGCGTGAAAGAAGTTAACTTAGCAAATCCGATCCTATCTTTCCGTAAATCATCTGGCGACCTACTAAAGCAAGAAATAAAAAGAAGATATATTGAAAAATCAGCTAACAACAACTCAGGTACTCCGAATTTCACTAGGCTTATGTATAACATTTCCGGCGACCCTGTATTTGCTTATCCGACTTATATGTTAGGAGGTGCCTTAGGTCTCTTTCTCGGTAAACAATTCGGCACTAACTTTCTCAGGAAAACGGATAGGGAAGAACAAGCTGCTATCCATGAAGAAGTCCGAGAAAGATATAGAAAACAATTGAAAGAAGTTTTGAGGTCAGTAGATAACGATGATGACGACGATGATGATAGAGGTAAGAATTTAAAATTTGGTAGCGAAAATAGAAAAGAAAATAATTTAGAAAAGAGGTCTATTTTCAGCTTATTCGACCGAGCGGCTGCTGGTATAGATTTAACACATAAGACTTTACGGTATTTCGTACCTGGCGCAGTTGCTGCGTGGTTATTTTACAGAACAGCTAACAGATTAGCTAAACAGCGAGAAGAACCTATCCAAGACCTTGTTGATAAAATTCAACTACAACGTGATTTTTCAGTTGACACAATACCCGAAGACGTTGACATAGCATTAAGAGAATACCAGGAAGAAAAGAAAAAACGAAAAAGAAAAAACATATAATTTATAAGGTACGGGTAACTATGAAGGAAAATTTACAAAATAAATTCGCCATAGATTTAAATAATTTTAACAAATTAAGTAATACTACTACCACTGCTGCTCTTTCCCCCACTATCCTTGCTTCTCAGCCCACTACTACTACTACTACTACTACCACTGCTGCTGTTACTATCGCTACTAACACAAATAATCAAAATACGCCACCAAGTCACCAAATTAACTTATTAAATATCGAAAACAAAATAAATTTATTAACAAATAAAAACCAAGAAGATGAAGACGAAAACTATATAATGTCGAACACTCGCAGTTTGTTCGACTTTGATAGAGCTAAAAAAAATATTTTCGATAATGTTTATAACAGTCTAAAAGAATTTCAAATTAAAAATGATAGATATACATTAAAGTTAAGTGATTTAGAATGGATGGATCCGGAATATTACACGGTAAAAGATAGAAAAGAAAAACTTTTAGCCGGGCAAACTTTAGCAAGAAGATTGAGAGGTAAATGGCAATTATACGATAACGCTACTAATCAATTAGTTGAAGAAAGAAAACAAATTGTTGCTTCAGTTCCTTATCTTACAGAACTAGGAACATTTGTTTTTAGAGGCAATGAATACGTATTAGTCAATCAACAAAGATTGAAACCCGGAGTTTATGTTCGTAAAAAAACAAACGGAGATGTCGAAGCGCACGTCAATATACTTCCTGGTCAGGGGGTGTCTCACCACTACACTTTAGACCCAGACCGAGGTGTGTTCAAAATCAAAGTCGGTCAGGCTGAAATTCCTCTCTATCCGCTTCTCAAAGCAATAGGAGCTAAAGACGAAGAAATAAAAAAAGTTTGGGGTGACGAATTATTTGCTGCAAATTACGGTATAAATGAAATACCTATTCTTAATAAATTAAAGACAAAATTTTTACCTAGACAATTTGCGAATGAAACGAACACGAATGTTATTAAACAAAAATTAGCAGAAACTTTTGCTAATATGAAATTAGACCCCAAAGTTATGAATTATACGTTGCGTAAACCATATGACCATCTCAGTAAGGATGTAATTTTAGATGCTACAAGTAAACTTATCAAAGTTTTGAAAAACGAAGACGAACCTGACGATCGTGATCATATAGCGTTTAGTTATTTCTGTGGACCAGAAGAGTTGTTTAGAGAACGAATTGACCGAGATTTTAAGAAAAAACAAAAAGAATTATTAAAAAAAATAAATTCAAAACAATCTTTGAAAGTAATTCCTAGCGGGTTTTTCACTTCCCAGTTAGAAGCTACTTTATTGAGGAGTGGTTTGGGGCAACCACTTGAAGAAATAAACCCAGCAGAAATTTTGGACAGAGCAACACGAATCACCCGTTCCGGTGAAGGTGGTATTCCAGGTCCAGAAGCGATAGCTGAAGAATCTAGGAATGTACATGGCAGTCATTTAGGATTTTTAGATCCAGTAAGAGTTCCAGAAAATCAGAACGTAGGTACAGATTTACAGTTTGCTAGAAATGTACGTAAAGACATTAATGGTAACGTTTACAGTAAGTTTAAAGATGCTAGAACCGGGAAAGAGGTTTGGAAAAACCCGGTAGATTTATTTGATAAAAATGTTGTTACTTCCGATGTATTGGAATGGGACAGCGAGTTTGTACCAGCTTTTAATAGAGGAAAAATTCATTATGTAAAGAAAAGTGAAATAGATTATATATTACCGAGTTTTGAAGATGCCTTTTCTCCTTTAGGTAATTTGGTCGCACTGAAAAGTGCCTCTAAACCTGGCCGTCTAGCTATGGGAAGTCGTTACATTTCCCAAGCTATACCTTTAGTAAATAGTGAAGCTCCTTTAGTACAAGGAATACCGTCAAAGGATAGCCAAGATAGTTTTGAAAAACATTATAGTCGGTATTTGGGAGCTGTTCATGCTGAAAAAGACGGCATGGTTGTTGATGTGAAACCGGATGAAATTACTGTAAAATACGTTGATGGTACCACTAAAACTTTTCCACTTTATAATAATTATCCGTTCAACAGGGAAACTTATATACACAACGAACCACTTGTAAAAGTAGGGGAAACATTTAAAGCAAATCAATTATTAGCGAAAAGTAATTACACCGACCGTAACGGGCAAATTGCTATCGGAACTAACTTGCGTACCGCATACATACCATGGAGAAATTTAAACTTCAAAGATGCGGTAGTTATTTCGGAGTCAGCAGCTAAAAAATTGACTGCTGAGCAAATGTTTAATGAGACGTTAGTAAGTACAGAAAACCATAAATTTGGTAAAAAATTTTATCTTTCTCTGTTCCCTCAAAAATATGGTAAAGAACAGTTAGAGAAATTAGACGATAATGGTATTATAAAAGTAGGGCAAAAAGTAGAGTATGGTCAACCTCTTATTTTGGCGTGTAAACAAAACGAATTAACTTACAATAAGGTACACAAGAAAAACCAAGCGGGGTTTAAAGATGACACTGTCGTTTGGAAATATTCTGATCCTGGGATCGTTACCGATGTTGCCTGGAGTAAAGACGGTCCGATTGTCTTTGTCAAAACCTACACAACCCCCCAAGTGGGAGATAAACTTTCCGGTCGTTACGGAGATAAAGGAGTTATTGCAGCGATCATCCCCGATGATCAAATGCCTCGTGACCAAGAAGGAAAACCGTTTGAACTTCTTTTGAGTCCTCTAGGAATCATTTCTCGTACCAATCCAGCTCAAGTTATTGAAGGTTGGTTAGGTAAAGTCGCCAGGAAGACCGGAAAACCTGTTTATGTATCTGACTTTGATACTCAAAAAGATTTAGTCGCTTGGACTCGAGAATTATTGAAACAACACAATTTGAGTGATGTGGAGGATGTAATAGACCCTATTACAAATCGGAAAATAACAGGTGTTAACACCGGTGAACGATTTATCATGCGACTTTACCATCGGGCCGAATCGAAAGCGCAGGGTCGAAGTTCTGGAGCATATACTAGCGAAAACACACCAGCAAAAGGTGGAGAAAGCGGTAGCAAGCGCATCTCGATTATGGATATTAATGCTCTGTTGTCCCACGGAGCTGTAGAAAATTTGAAAGATATTAATTTGATTAGAGGTCAAAAAAATGAAGATTATTGGTTGAATTTCATGAGAGGTTACGACCCGCCTCCACCTAATGTACCATTTGTTTATGAAAAATTCATAAATCAATTAAAAGCAGCTGGAATTAACGTTCAAAGACAAGGACATAAACTTAACTTGTTAGCTTTGACAGATAAAGAAATTGATAAGTTAGCGGAAGGAAGAATTATAAGAAATGGCGGTACAGTTAATTTTGACGATAAACTCAATCCTATCAAAGGGGGATTATTTGATCCGAGTTTGACCGGAGGACATAACGGTAAATTATGGTCTGCAATCGAATTACCTGTACCAATGTTGAACCCGATTATGGAGGAACCTACTAGAAAATTACTGAATTTAACAGAAAAAGAATTTCAAGAAATAATGAAAGGTAATAAAGATTTAGGTAACTTCGGTACAGGTCCTCAAGCTATTCAAAAAGCATTATCTAAGATCGACATAGATTCGGAAATTGAGAAGTTAAGACAAAGAATTCACGGAGGAGCAAGCGGTAGAAACAGAGATTCAGTTGTAGAACAATTAGCTTTATTGAAAACAGCAAAAAGATTGGGAGTACACCCCAAAGAATGGTTTATCAGTAAAGTTCCTGTGATTCCTCCGGTATTTAGACCTATTTCTTACATGGAATCAAGTGGAGGAGGGGGAATACCTATTGTTAACGATTTAAATTATCATTATAAATTGTTGATGCATAGTATTGAAAATTTCAATGAAGTAAAAAGTACAGTTGGTGAAGAAAATGCTAAAGAGGAATTGTATGAAATTTATAACACTTTCAAAGGATTAACGGGACTCACAGACCCGGTTCACCCCAAATTTGTTGAAAAAAATATAAAGGGTGTACTCAAAACCATATTTGGTAACAGTCCGAAATTCAGTGTTTTACAAAGAAAATTGTTGTCTTCAACAGTAGATAATGTTGGTCGAGGAGTTATAGTACCTGATCCTGATTTAGATATGGATCAAGTTGCTTTACCTAAAGACAATGCGTTCGATATTTATGCAAAATTTATTGTAAGAAGGTTGGTAAGAAGAGGATTACCGGTTTCTGAAGCTTTAAAGCACGTCAAAAATAAAACTGATTTGGCTTTGAAAGTGTTGATAGAAGAAATGGAAGAAAGACCGGTGTATGTGAATAGAGCACCGACATTACACAAATTCAACATTTTAGCAATGAAGCCTATTCTAACAAATGATAAAGCCATCCACGTAAATCCTTTCGTACTCAAAGGATTCAATGCTGACTTTGATGGAGATACTATGCAATTCCACGTCCCCTCCACCAAAGAAGCAGTAAAAGAAGCTTTAGAAAGGATGTTACCGTCGAAAAACTTATTTTCAATTAGAGACTTTACTACTCCGGCCCACATGCCTGTCGAGGAAGATGAATTGGCCGGTCTTTACTTGGCTACTAGAAAAAAGAAAACTGGTAGGGTACATGTATTTTCAACAAAACGAGAAGCTATTGCTGCTTGGAAACGCGGAGATATTGGAATTAATGATGAAGTAAGAATAATTTCCTCTTAACTTTTATAAAAAACTTATATAAAATAGTGTTGTTTACTAGTTTTTAACAATCCAAAAAGGGCAATATCATGGACAAAAATTTAGAAAATTTACTTGTCAATTCTTTATTGTTAAATCAAGCAAAACAAAAATTGAAAATGATGAAAAAAGCATTCGTACCGGCTGGTGATCCAGCTATGATGGGAGGCGGTATGCCTCCCCCACCTCCTCCAGGAGGAGGTGGTATGCCACCTATGGATCCAGCTATGTTAGCGGCTATGGGAGGAGGAGGTATGCCTCCAATAGACCCAGCCATGTTGGCCGCTATGGGAGGAGGTGGTATGCCGCCAATAGACCCGGCTATGTTAGCCGCTATGGGAGGTGGAATGCCTCCTCCACCTCCACCACCTCCTCCAGAAGGTGGAGGTGGTGGTGGTCAAGTCAACCAAGATTTAGTAAATGCAATTGTTGATGGTGTCAAAGAAGCCCTCAAATCTTCACAAAACAGTGTCACAGGTGCTACTAGCAACGGTCCGGTTACTGGGCAGAAGTTCAAAATTGATATTGGTTTAGAAATTATGAAATTAAGTAAAATGGTGGCTAGGATTGCCGATGCATTAGGTATCAATATTCCCGCGCAAGACCTTATTGTTACTCCTGAAGAAGTAGCTAGTTTACAGCAACAGCAAATGTTAGCTGCAAATAGCAGCAGCAGTGATAAAGGCGGCAGCGAAAAAGCTAGCGAAGATCAGCAGTATCATAATTATTCGGAATTAGAGGATACAGGTCGTAAAGCCCGACTCATTTGGTTACTATTAAATAAATATGGCAGATAAAAGTATAAAAGTTAATGACTCTATAATTGTAGAAATAATTGATGATAATAAACCTATCAAAATAACCGGACACAGTGTAATTATTAGATTAAGTAATGGTACGCCGGTAGTAATTGTCCATAAATTAGGACAAGAAAACACTTATTTAATAAGTAGGGTTGATGATTATGATTTTAACAATATAATTAAAGACCTAGGTTTGGACATAACAGAGGTTCATGTAGAAGAATTTTCACCGTTTCAAAGAAGAATTTTTTAGTAAAAAGGAGTGTATCAAATATGGCGAACATGATAGGACGGATACT
>Ga0308395_1000730_pt1 | contig 24724 bp, 28 predicted proteins | sample Hotspr20SampleP4_FD_202097 | JGI IMG/M metagenome (GOLD analysis project Ga0308395, IMG submission 202097) | Hot spring phototrophic mat microbial communities from Mushroom Spring, Yellowstone National Park, Wyoming, United States - 20050930_P4 ...
AAGTTCTCTTTGTGGGAGATGTCCTCCACAGTAGGGTTTTTAGGTCCTCTGGGGAGCTTTTTAGCAGGTTTTCTGCGCAGCTTGGAGTTTGCGGTCCTGCCACCCTTATCCCTTCTGACCTTTCACCCTTTGGAGATGTAAAGACCTTTGACAGTGTGGATGAGGGCATAGATTGGGCGGATTTGGTAATATACCTTAGGTTGCAAGAAGAAAGGTTCAAAGAGAGCTTCGTGCCCTCAAAGGATAGCTACTTTCTGCAGTTTGGACTAACAAAGGAACGCTACAAAAGGCTAAAGGGCTACTTTATGCACCCGGGACCGGTAAATCTGGACGTGGATATAGACCCAGAGGTGCTCTATGGGGAAAAATCTTTAGTGTTAAAACAGGTGCAGAACGGACCCTTTGTGCGGATGGCTGTGGTCTATAACCTTCTTAAGGATCAGCAGGGATAAAAGCTGAAAACCGATCGAAAAGACCGCCAAAAGGACGGGCAAGATTTCACACAAACGCCCCATCACAGAGGCACCCAAAAAGACGGACAATCCAAAGAAAAGATGAAATATGCCGTAAGCCCTTCCTCTGAAGGAAGGTGTGGAAAGTTTTGCAACGCCCGAGCGCACAATGGACTCATGCATACCCAGCTGAACCCCCCACAGCAACGTTCCAACTATGAAAAGGACTTCACCACTGGAGAAGATAAAGTAGGGATAGATTAAGGTGATAACAACACCAAGGGCTAAAGCCTTAAAGCCAATCCTGTCAAAGAGGTAGCCAAAAAGGAAGGCGGAAAAGCCATCCACGAGCATAGCAAGGGCAAATAGAAAGGGAGGTAAGGCGTCGGGCAAGCTTAGATGAATTTTGCCATGATAGGTGATCAATGTAATGGGCACAAAGGAGAGCCCAAGCAGGAAAGAAAAGGCTACATAGTGCCAAAAGCCGGGATGGGTTCCTTTGCTTTCTTCTTTGGAGCCTTCAGCAGTTTTTACATTTCCTTGATGATATCTTTTTGAGAAGAAGAGAACAAGAAGGGCTAAGAGGGCGCTTGGCAGAAGGCTTACAAAGGCTAAGCGGTAATTATTGGTAAAGTAGTAAAGCACCGCGGACACAAAGAGGGGACCCAAGAAGGCACCAAGCTGGTCTAAAAACTCGTGGATGCCAAAACCTTTGCCATGCCCAACCCTTTCGGTAGCCTGAGAAAGCAATGCATCCCGGGAGGGAGTTCTGAGGGCTTTTCCAAAGCGTTCAAGAACCATCAAGGCACCAGCCCATCGCCAGTTTGGCACCAAAGCAAGGAGGGGCACAGAAAGAAGGTTCATAGCGTAACCTAAAAAGACAAAAGCCCAAGGTTTTTTTAGCTTATCCGAGAGGTAGCCAGAAACTAACCTTAGCAAATATCCCACCAGTTCAGAAAGCCCTGAAAGAAAGCCTATAACAAAGGGAGAGGCGGAGAGCAAAGCCAAATAGGGTCCAAGAATGCTTCTACCACCTTCGTAGGTAAAGTCAGAGAGCAGGCTAACCACACCCATCAAAAGGATAAAGATGTAAGGACTACCCAATATCCAACTCCTCCGAGGATACCTCTCCCAGAATTTCCACCTCTGGTATGTGTCTTTTTATGTAATTGAGGACCTCCAAGGTCCTTTCGTAAGTATGGGGTGTGGCAATAACATAGACTAAATCCTTTTTCTTTTCCTTTGTTCGGACTACTGCGTTTCTTCCAGAGCCGTCCATAAGGGCGGTGAATAGTCCTATTTTTGGAACGGGTAGCCTAAGAAGGATTATCCTCGCCTTTATCTCTCTCATGTTTGAGGATCTTGGCGTTAAAGAGGGTTTTTGTCTTTTTTACAAACTCCGGAAGCTCCTCTTTATCTTCCTCTTTCCCCTCCACCACAAAATCAAGGAAGGGAAACTTTACCTTTAGCTTTTCTATTTCCAAAGCCTTTGCGTCCTCTTTGCTCACCTTTAGGATGAGCTTTCCCTCTTTTTCCTCGTAGGGAAGTCTTCTTAACCTTTCAAAGTCAATCTTGCTGAGGCTTTTCTGAAGGATGTCCCAAGGATCTTCCTTCTGCGGTTCTTCTTTCTTTTCCTCCTTCTTTTCCTCCTTGGAGACCTCTTTGCTTGAGTTTCCCAGCCCTTTTAGGAGCTCCTCTATGGAAAGGATGTCTTGGACTAAGGCACTTTTGATGATGGCTATCTGGCATGCCCTGAAGAGGTCCTTGGTCCTTGCCTCTACCCTCACTTGAGTAGCCAACTTTTCAAGATACAGCAAAGCGTTCAGGTTTGCGGAAACTTCTCTGTGAAAGTCTTCCACCTGCATTAGTTTTTCTGAGTTCTTTAGGCTTTTGTATAGAACCAGCGTCCTTATTTCCTCCTCCACACTCTCCCAAAACCTTGAGAGGTTGTAGCCCTTTTCCCTTATCTGGTTTAAAAACTCAAGGGCGGAGTCCGCATCACCGGAGAGTAGCATCTTTATAAAATCCCTTACCTTTCCCTGAGAGAGAATACCCAAAAACTCCTCTATTATCTCTTCCTTTACCTTTCCCTCTCCAAAGGTGGCACTTTGGTCCAGCAAGGACACCGCATCCCTCATCCCCCCATCGCTCACCTTGGCAATGGTATACAGGGCTTGCTCTTCATACTCTATGTTCTCCCTTTCGCATATAAACTTAAGATACCTTACGATCTCCTCCTCTCTGAGTTTGCTAAAGATGATCCTCTGGCAACGGGAAAGTATGGTGGGAATTATTTTGTCATACTCGGTGGTGCACAGGATAAACACCGTTCTGGGAGGTGGCTCCTCAAGGGTTTTCAAAAGGGCATTAAAAGCCTCCTTTGTTAGCATATGTGCCTCGTCCAAAATATAGACCTTGAACTTTCCCTTTATGGGCGTGTAAGAGACCGCATCCCTCAGTGCCCTTATATCGTCTATTCCTCTGTTGGATGCAGCGTCTATTTCTATAAGGTCTGGAAAATTTCCCTTTTCAATGGCAACGCAGTTTTCACACTCACCGCAGGGTTCTCCATCGGCGGGTCTTAGGCAGTTTATTGCCCTTGTTAATATACGCGCCACGGTGGTTTTGCCCGTTCCTCTGGGACCCGCAAAGAGGTAGGCATGGGAGAGCCTGCCAAGCCTTACCGCGTTGAGCAAAACCCTTTTGGCGGTCTCCTGTCCTACAAGCTCTGAGAACTTCCGAGGTCTATACTTTCTGGCAAAGGGAATATACATCAGAAAGTTAATTATAAGCTACACACGTCGGGTGAGAAATTACCCCCATATTTGAGACTTCCTGAAAAAGCTACGAGCCTATAGCGTAGCCGTAAAGGTAGGCAAGGAAGGTCATCCATCGTATCCCATATTTCCCATAAGCCTAAAACTATCCACTAAACTGGAGGTCATAGACTTTTGGAGGTCTGCCTGCATAAGAGACTCCCAGCTTTTCTGAACTTTTCACCTGGCTTATCCTTGAAAATGTAACATAATACAACAAGATCTGACATCTTCCTTACAAAACCTTGTAAGGTTTCAACCAAAAATCACAGAGGCTAAAAGACATGAAGGCTTTGATATATCTAAGTTTTAGCGTTATTACCCTACTTGGCACGATTTTTGCAAGAATTAGAGTTAGAAAAACCTTTAAAGGAGGTGCAGACATGAGACAGATTGCCATTTACGGCAAGGGTGGCATAGGAAAGTCCACAACCACCCAGAACACGGTTGCAGCCCTTGCTGAAGCCGGAAGAAAGTGCTTCATTGTTGGCTGCGACCCTAAGGCAGACTCCACAAGGCTTATTCTCCACGTCAAAGCTCAGAATACGGTTATGCACTTAGCCGCTGAAAAAGGCTCTGTAGAGGATTTGGATCTGGACGAAGTTATGCTTGTTGGATATGGTGACATTAAGTGTGTAGAGTCTGGTGGTCCAGAACCTGGTGTAGGATGTGCAGGTAGGGGTGTTATTACCGCTATCAATTTCCTTGAAGAAAACGGAGCTTTTGACGATGACCTTGATTATGTTTTTTACGATGTTCTGGGTGACGTTGTATGTGGTGGCTTTGCTATGCCAATTAGAGAAGGCAAAGCCCAGGAGATTTATATAGTTACTTCGGGAGAAATGATGGCTATGTATGCAGCTAACAACATATCAAAGGGAATCTTAAAGTACGCTCACAGTGGTGGAGTTAGGCTTGGAGGACTCATATGTAATAGCAGAAATGTGGCCAATGAAAGAGAACTAATAGAAGCCTTAGCAGAAAAACTGGGAACCCAGATGGTGCACTTTTTACCTAGGAATAACATAGTTCAAGAAGCGGAGCTAAGAAGAATGACAGTAATAGAGTATGCACCAGATCATCCCATGGCTGATGAATACAGAACGCTTGCTAAAAAAATAGAGGAAAACAAAAAACTCGCCATTCCAACACCATTAACTATGGAAGAACTGGAAAACCTTCTTGTTGAATACGGCATAATGAAGCCAGAAGAGGTAGCCTAAGAAGGAGGTAAGATACCATGGGTGTAATTGTGGATAAAGAAACAGCTTTAAAGTTGATAGAAGAAATACTTAGTCAGTATCCAACTAAGGCAAGAAAAGATAGAGCTAAACATACGGCTGTAGCTGAGCCGGGAGACGATAAATGTATTCCCAAATCAAACGTAAAGACTAGACCTGGCGTAATGACAGTTAGAGGATGTGCATATGCAGGTTCTAAAGGAGTTGTCTGGGGTCCTATAAAGGATATGATCCACATATCCCATGGACCCGTAGGATGTGGATATTACTCAAGGGCGGGAAGAAGAAACTACTACATAGGAACCACTGGCGTTGATACTTTTGTTACACCGCACTTTACCACAGACTTCCAGGAAAGGGACATTGTCTTTGGTGGTGATAAAAAGCTTGAAAAAGCTATTCAGGAATTAAATCAACTATTTCCTTTAGTCAAGGGTATTACTATCCAATCAGAATGTCCTATTGGTTTGATAGGTGATGATATTGAAGCTGTTGCAAGAAAAACATCAAAGGAGATAGGTAAAGTAGTTGTTCCTGTGAGATGTGAAGGTTTCAGAGGAGTTTCTCAATCTCTCGGTCATCATATAGCTAATGACAGTATGAGGGATTGGGTATACGAAAAAGGCGTGAAAGGTCAAGAGATAGAGCCTTCACCATACGATGTAGCTATATGGGGAGACTACAACATAGGTGGTGATGCCTGGGCTTCAAGGAAGATATTGGAAGCAATGGGGCTTAGGGTTGTTACCCAATGGTCTGGAGACGGTACATTAAGCGAGGTTGCAAACGCAGTGAAGGCTAAATATATATTAGTTCATTGCTATAGGTCTTCCAACTACCTGGCACGATACTTTGAAGAGAAGTTCGGTATTCCATGGATAGAATACAACTTCTTTGGATCAACACAGATATTTGCGTCTATGAGAAAGATAGCGAGCCTCTTTGATGAAAAGATACAGGCAAGAACCGAGGAGTTAATAGAAAAGGTGTATAAACCAAGATTGGACAGGGTTATAGAGAAATACAGACCAAGACTTGAAGGTAAGACTGTGCTTCTTTACGTTGGTGGTCTAAGACCAAGGCATATCATCACAGCCTTTGAAGACTTAGGAATGAATGTGGTAGCTACAGGATATGAATTTGCCCATCAAGATGACTACCAAAGAACCCTTCATTATATAGATAAGAACGCTACGATAATCGTAGATGATGCAACCGCCTGGGAGATAGAAGAACTTACAAGAAAGCTAAGACCAGATCTGGTAGCTTCGGGCATAAAGGAAAAGTACCAATCACAAAAAATGGGTGTTCCTTTTAGACAAATGCACAGTTGGGACTACAGCGGACCTTACCATGGTATAGAAGGATTTGAAATATTTGCAAGAGATGTGGATATGGCGGTTAATGGCAATGTTTGGAAGTTTATAAAAGCTCCCTGGCAACAATAAAAAAGGAGGTAAAAGCCATGGGTATACATCACGAACTAAACATCAAGGATCACCTTGAATGTTTTAGAAACGACGAGTTTAAAAAGATGATAGAAAACAAAAGGAAGCAGTTTGAAGACTGGGTGGGAGAAGAAAAAGTCAAAGAAGTAGCAGAATGGACAAAGACCTGGGAGTATAGAGAGCTAAACTTTAAGAGAGAGGCGATCTCTATAAATCCTGCCAAAGCATGTCAGCCTTTAGGGGCACTACTTTGTGCCCTGGGCTTTGAAAAAACCCTTCCCTTTTCTCACGGCTCTCAAGGGTGCGTAGCTTATTTCAGAACACATATGGCAAGACACTTTAAAGAACCTGTGCCTATGGTTTCCACATCAATGACTGAAGATGCCGCAGTTTTTGGCGGTCAGAACAATCTACACGAAGGGCTCCAAAATGCTATAGCCCTATACAGACCTAAAATGATCGCCATGAATACAACTTGTATGGCAGAGGTAATAGGAGATGACCTTAACAGTTTTATTAACAATGCAAAGGAGAAAGGGTTAATTCCTGCAGACTTTCCCGTGCCTTTTGCTCATACACCTTCCTTCGTCGGTTCCCACATTACTGGCTATGATAACCAGATGAAGGGGATCCTTCAGTACATGACCGATTACTTTGAGAAGTACGGCGTAGACAACATAGATAAATTTGACCCAGAGTATGGAGAGTTTTACGAGCAAGGCGGGCTTCTTGCGTGGCTTGAAGAAAATGGAGGTAAATAAAACAAAATGGAGGTAAGTAAGATGAGCACTTTAAACTTTATATTAGGATTCCACACTTACTTGGAAGATTATAAAGAGGTAAGAAGGATAGTTAGCGAGTTTGGAGCAGAAAGCATAGTTCTCTCAGACCCATCGGACAACCTTGATTCAGGGCTAAAAGGTGAGTACAGCCTGTACAATGGAGGAACACCGTTAAAAGACATATACAGGGCTAAGTTTTCTCTGGCTACTATACCCTTCCAAAAGTATTCCACAGAAAAAACAAGAGAATACATAGAGAAAGCATGGAAGCAACCTACTTATGTAGTCAGACCTTATGGAATACAAGGAACAGACGAATTTCTCCAACTTCTTTCAAAGCTTACAGGCAAACCAGTACCTGAAAGTCTAACCAAAGAAAGAGAAAAGCTCCTTGACGCTATTGCAGACTCTTACTATTGGATACAGGGTAAAAGATTTGCCCTATGGGGAGACCCAGACTTTGTTTATGGCATCACATCCTTTCTCCTTGAACTCGGTGCTGAACCAGTCCATATACTATGCACTAACGGAAACGACGAATGGGCAGAAGAAGTAAAAGAACTATGCTCCAAGTTTGATAATGGAAAATACGCTCAGGTCTTTCCGGGCAAGGACCTATGGCATATGAGAAGCCTTCTTTTTACCGAACCTGTAGATTACATGATAGGTACATCCTATGGAAAGTTCCTTTGGAGAGATACTGGAACACCTTTAATAAGGATCGGATATCCAATTTTTGATAGGCATCATCTTCATAGGTACGGCATACTTTTCTACAAAGGTGCGTTGAACCTTCTCGTTTGGATAGTAAATGCTATATTGGATGAAGTGGACAGAAATACTATAGGTATAGCGACAACCGATTATAGCTTTGACCTCATAAGGTAAAAACCATGGATGCGCTGGAAAGGTTAAAAGAGTATCTACCAAAAGGGTATGTGAAGGAACAAAGATGTCTCCCAAGGGAAAGGGTTCGGTCAAAGAATCTTCCCATAGGTATTTATATATTATCTGATGGCGTTGCTGAACTTTGTGTAAAAGCTAAAGCCATGAAAAGAACTCTTGATATAATGCTTCCGGGTGATACTTTTGGGGTTTTGTCAAACACCAATACCACAAAAGAGTTCATGATTCACGCTCTTACATCAGTTAGTTTCTTTCACATAGATGCAGACAATATAGAAAGACTCGGTTATGAGGATCCCGAGCTCATCCTTGATATTTTCTCCTTGGTAATATCAAAACAAGCCCATATATACGAAGTCTTAAGAAATTTATGCTTCTTAAAAGCTGAAAACAAAATAAGGAACGTTCTAAACCTTTTGTCAAAGGCGGCGGAAGAGAGGAAAACATATCTTGTAATTAAGAAGAAGCACATTGCAGGTATAACAGGGCTTAGCTACGAAAACGTGGTGAGAACAATAAGCAAGATGGAAAATTTAAAAAGTAGGAGGGTCAGGCTATGGTAGTAGAAGAAGAGCTATCCAAGGAACTTCTCAAAAACATTGTAAGCCAGCTTAGGGCTTACGATACTTATGGCACATGGGATAAAAGGAGCGACGAAGACCTACTGAAAGAGTTTTTGAAAAAAGAAGAAAAGACACATAGCAATATAAACTTAACTGGACATTGTGCAGTTGATCCGAAAACCATGCTAAAAATATATGCTTATTTCAAAGCATTGGGGGTCACAATAGAAAAACTTAGTGGTATGCTAACTTCGGTAGTTATAAACATAGACGATGAGGGTAATGGAAATGTGCTTATTTACTCGGGGAGGCTTATCCTTCTAAATAAGACCATAAGAGATGCGAACAAGTTTTCATTTAAATCTACTGAGGATATGCTAAAACAAGGTTCGAAAGTTATAAATGGGGCAATGCAACTTCTTGAAAAGTACGAGGAGGTCGCACGGCAATGATTATCTCTTTTAAACCTCATGGGTACTCTAAGGGTGATATGATTTCTGCCGTAGAAGCGATGGGTTATCCTTACTTCTTTTCTGGTTTAAAGAGGCGAGAACTTGAGGATTTCTTCTGTCAAAAATTGGATCGGAAATACTCTTTAGCGGTCAACGACCTTACAAGCACCTTGCTTATATTGTTAGATTATATAGGACTTTCAAAACATTCAAAGATCGTGCTTTCTCCACTTTCATACTTCAAACATTTTTCACCATACCTGAGGATTTCTGGATACGAATATGTTTATGCAGACGTAGAAAGATGGTATCTCAATTTAGATGTTAAAAGGCTTACACAAATGCTAACCGATGATGTAAAGGTGCTCATAGTAAACAATGTTTTAGGAATACCAGCTAATTGGGATGCGATATTGGAAATGGTAAAGGATAAAGATATATTCTTAATAGAAGATTCAAGGGAAACCATATTTACTGAATACAAAGGGAAACCAGCGGGATCTTTTGGGTATGTTTCCTTGCTTGGCTTTTCAGATAGCTCAATAATAACTGGACATGGAGGAATTATTCTAACAGATGACAAACTCATCTACGAAAGGCTGAGGGAGTATGTGGAGCCAATGGATGACGTAACATCAGCTTTGATTCTTTCACAAATTAAACATATTGATGAAAAAAGAAGAATAAGAGAGGAGTTAGTAAGCCTATATTCGCAACTTCTTGTAAGTATAGAAGGTTTGAAAGCGCAGTTTTGCCCTAACTACGTTTCAAAAATGCACTGGTCATATTTTTGCATACACCTTGGAAAAAGATACTCTCAAGAGGCAAGAATGTTAATAAAAGATCTATTGATAAACGATGGTATAGAAGCGAGGGAGTATCCAATCCCTCAGGATATGAAAGAGGGAAAAAAGCTCAATCATCTTCATATAGCCCATGAGGTAGGGCCTAGAATACTTCTTTTGCCTCTTCATGAAGATATTACAGAAGAAGATGTTTACTTTGTGTGTGAGAGATTAAAGGAACATGTAGTGCAGATTGGTGCAGGTAGTGTAGATCATTAGGAGGCTTACCATGAGAAACCTTGAAGAGTTTTTTTCAGAACCAGCTTGCGGTATCAATTTAGAAAAGGGTGAAAAGGAAAGAAAAAAAGGGTGCTCAAAACCTCAACCGGGAAGTGCCTCCGGCGGCTGTGCTTTTGATGGTGCGCAGATAACCTTACTTCCTATAGCGGATGCAGTGCATATAGTCCATGGTCCGATAGCGTGCGCTGGAAATTCTTGGGATAACAGAGGCACACGATCCTCGCTATCCGATTACTATAGGATGGGTTTTACGACGGATATGAAGGCAATGGATGTAATACATGGAGGAGAAAGAAAGCTTTACAATGCTATAATTGAAGCGGTAAAGAAATATAACCCGCCAGCAGTGTTTGTGTACCAAACTTGTGTTCCCGCCATGATAGGTGATGATATAGTAAGCGTATGTGAAAGGGCTTCTGAAGAGCTTGGTTTGCCAGTTGTCCCAGTGGAATCGCCGGGTTTTGTGGGGAGTAAGAATTTAGGCAACAAGTTGGCAGGTGATGCCCTTTTTAAATATGTTATAGGTACAAAAGAACCAGAATATACTACTCCTTATGATATTAACCTTTTAGGTGAGTACAATATAGCTGGAGAGCTATGGCAGGTTATCCCACTATTTCAGGAGCTTGGTATAAGAGTGCTTGCTTGTATAACTGGCGATGCCAACTTCTATAGTGTAGCAACTGCTCACAGAGCAAAAGTAAATATGGTGGTGTGTTCGAAAGCCCTCCTGAGCCTTGCAAGAAAAATGGAGGAAAAGTATGGTATACCTTACTTTGAGGGATCCTTTTATGGGATAAAAGACACAAGCGATGCCCTCAGAAACATTGCTAAGCTTTTGGGCGATCAGGAATTAATAGAAAAAACTGAGAGACTAATAGCCCAAAAAGAGGAGGAAACAAGGCGAAAGCTTGAACCATACATAGAGAAACTTAGAGGTAAAAGGGTTCTTATTAATACCGGTGGAGTGAAAAGCTGGTCAATGGTTTCTCAAGTGCAGGAACTCGGAATGGTAGTTGTTGGAACTAGTTCTAAGAAAAGTACGAAGGAAGATAAAGAAAGAATGCTTAGTCTTTTGGGAGATGAAGGGAAGCTTATAGATGACCCTAATCCAAAGGAGTTAGTTAAGCTTTTTAGAGAATTGAAAGTGGATGTCCTTATGGCAGGTGGAAGAAGTAAGTTTGTTGCTATTAAAGAGGGCATTCCTTTTCTTGATACAAATCAAGAGAGGATAAAACCTTATGCCGGATACGATGGAATGATCATCTTAGCTCAGGAGCTTGTGAGAACCATTTACAGTCCTGTGTTTGAGTTATATAAGGAGGCTCCACCATGGCAATATTAAAAGAGTCAAACAAAGCGTGTTCGGTTTATCCTTTAAAGCTTAGTCAGCCATTGGGTGCTATTTACTTTTTATTAGGGATAAAAGGTTGTATGCCTTTAATGCATGGGTCGCAGGGCTGTGCAGCTTTTGCAAAAACCCTTTTAACAAGGACTTTTCTGGAGAATATACCCATACAAACCACAGCCTTATCTGAAATAGCAACCGTTATAGGAAGTGATGACAACTTACACACAGCCATAGAAAACATAGTGAAGAAAAACGATCCGGATATTGTTGGTATAGTATCAACCGGTGTAAGTGAAACAAGAGGGGACGATGTTGAAGGTTCAATAAAGAGATATAAAGAGTTATATAAGGATCGTGCTCATAAAAAATTTGTTTTCGTTTCCACGCCGGACTATGAAGGTTCATTGCACGATGGCTATAAAAAAGCCATGTTATCTACGGTAAAAACCTTGGTAAAAGGAGTATATGAGAAAGTACCAAAACAGATAAACCTGCTTTTAAGCTACACTTTTACCGCAAAAGATGTAGATATAATCAAAGAAACCTTGAATAGCTTTGGGTTGAAACCTATTGTGCTTCCTGATATCTCTTCATTAGACGGAGGTTGTAAAGGCTTTCACAGTATAACAACAGGTGGAACTGATATCAAGGAAATAGAACTTATGTCCGCTTCAATGGCTACAATAGCTATAGGAGAAAGCACAAAAGAAGCCGGAGAATACTTAGAAAAAAAGTTTATGATCCCTAGCTTTTATTTTGAAAGCATTTATGGGCTTAAAAACTTTGACAGATTTATAAGGTTGCTAATGAATTTAAGCGGAAACGAACCTGATGAAAAGATAAAAAAATGGAGAGATAGATTACTTGACATAATGCTGGATTCTCATTTTTACCTGACGGGTAGGAAAGTAGCGATCGCCGGAGAACCAGATACCTTATATGGTATTTCTGATTTTCTAATAAGGGAAATAGGTATGGAGATTTCTATAGCTGTCTCCTCAACGCGGGCAGAAAATCTAAAACAGCTACCTTTGGATGAGGTTATTATAGGCGACCTCGAAGATATTCTGTTATTCAATAAAGAAAAAGTGGACATAGCAATAGGCAATACAAACATGAGGCATATAGCAAAAAAACTTGATATTCCTCATTTCAGAATAGGCATCCCAATAGTAGATAAAATAGGACATCACTTGAAAGGTTTTATAGGATATGAGGGATGTGCAAATTTTGTATCCGAGTTAGCAAACTTGCTTATGGAGAGAGAAGAAGAAATCTCCTATCTTATTCCTGATTATCTAAAAGGGAGTAATATATCATGAAGGTAGCCTTTGCTACAAAAAGTTTAGATAAAGTAGATGACCATTTTGGACATGCAAAGACTTTGGCTATATATGAGGTCGATGAAACAGGTTATAGGTTTCTAGAATACAGACACTTTGAAGACGTTCCTGATGAGGAGTATGACAAAATAAACCAGAAAGTAGAAAGAATAAAAGATTGTGCTATAGTGTATGTAATTGCCATAGGTGCAACTGCAGCGGCCAGAGTAGTAAAAGCAAAAATACATCCTGTCAAGGTAAATGAGCCTACACCCATAGAGGATATACTCCAGAAACTTGTACACACGCTAAAAACGAACCCTCCCCCTTGGTTGAAAAAAGCCCTTTTAGACAGTAAAGAAAAGATGTAAAATGCACACAGACACAAGCTTTTGAATGGGGTGGAAGCGACCACAAATTTTGTTATAGTTGAGACCGTTCTAAAAATCCCTTATCGGAGCAAACCATCAGCTGATAAGGGAACTAACCCGTTAGAATGCCTAAGAGGAGACAAATCCCTTGCCGGAACTCGTTCAAGTATAGGGAAGAGGAGGGCTTCCTTCAGAACTTGCCAAGCTCCCTGCTCGGAATTCCTTCCATCGGCTCTCTCATCAAAGCATCTAATGTTTTGTAAAAAAAGTGACAATCTATGACTTCTTTTTGTCATTTTCCTTGCATTTTCTTCCCAAAATCTCAGGCTTTTTATTGGCACGTTTTTTGCACATAAAAAATATAAGAAACAAATGCTTTAGGAGGTGATGAACATGAAACTTGTAAGAGCTTTTATTAGGCCTGAGAAAGAGCAGGAGGTAGTACTAGCACTGGAAGGTGCTGGTTTTCCAGCACTTACCAAAATGTCAGCTATGGGTAGGGGTAAGCAGAAAGGACTAAAGGTAGGGGACATAGTTTACGAAGAACTGCCAAAGACATTGCTGCTGATAGCAGTAAAAGATGAAGAAGCTGATAAAGTTGTAAGCATCATAATGGAGAGGGCAAGAACTGGAAACATAGGAGATGGAAAGATCTTTATAAGCCCTATTGAAAAAGTTATAACTGTAAGAACGGGCGAGGTAGAGCTATGAAGGAGATATGGGCTATTATCCGGAAAGAAAAATATGCAGAAACAAAGAGGGCGTTGGATGCCATTGGCTGTGGTGCAATGAGCGTGCACTCTGTATGGGGTAGGGGTCGACAGGGAGGTTTCATTATGTCTGATGTAGAAAGTGAAATTTCTTCGTACTCAACCAGCGCACCAAGACTTGTACCTACACCATCTACCCTTGCCTTGGAGGGGGCCACTCTCACAAAACCTGTAGTTTATGTGCCAAAAAAACTACTGGTAATGGTTGTTCCTGATGAAAAGGCTGACAAAGTTATAGAAACCATAATACAGGTAAACAGAACGGGAAACTACGGCGATGGAAAGGTATTCGTAATACCAGTGGAAGAAGCAATAACCGTAAGGACTGGAAAAAGGGAGCTTTAGGAGGTTTAGCCATGAAAGCCACTTTCAGAAAGACTCCCGATGGAAAACTTGAGGTCTATATACCCAAAAAAGACTTAGAAGCTATGGTTGTAGAAGTTGAAAAGGAAGGGGAGTGGGGTGGTATATTTAAACTTTCTAACGGCTGGGTGCTAAAAGTACCACCTCTTGATGCGGAACCTAAATTCCCAATAACTTTAGAAGTTAAAAAAATGTAGTAAGGAGGTTGTGTCATGAGTGGATGCCATTCAAAGCAGTGTGGGATCGGAAATGATGAGCTGGATTTTCTACCAGAAAATATAAGAAAGAAGGTAGAAAACCATCCATGTTATTCCCAAGAAGCACATCATTTTTATGCCAGAATGCATGTTGCGGTAGCACCAGCGTGCAACATTCAGTGTAATTACTGCAACAGAAAATACGACTGTGCCAACGAATCAAGACCAGGGGTCGTAAGCGAACTCTTAACTCCTGAAGAAGCGGTGAAAAAAGTTTTAGCGGTTGCTATGACTATACCCCAGATGACCGTTGTGGGAATTGCAGGACCTGGAGACCCTCTGGCAAATCCAGATAAAACTTTTAGAACCTTTGAGCTTATAAAGGAGAAAGCACCAGACATAAAACTGTGTCTTTCTACAAATGGACTTAAGCTAATTGATTACATAAAAAAGATAAAAGAACTTGATGTAGACCACGTGACTATAACTATAAATGCTGTAAGTCCAGAAACAGCCTCTAAGATATACCCTTGGATCTTTTATAACCACAAAAGGTATAGAGGTTTAGAGGCGGCAAAAATACTTCTTGAACGCCAGTATGAAGGATTGCAAGCCTGTGTAGAGAATGGTATTCTTGTAAAAGTTAATACAGTTTTTGTGCCCGAGATAAACGGAGAAGAAATAGAGGAGCTGTCAAAAAAGGTTAGAAGCTTGGGTGCATTTCTTCATAACATAATGCCTTACGTTGAAGGTGATGGAACAGCTTTTCAAAAGATGGGTATAAAGTCCCCTACACCGCAGCAGTTAAAAGAAGTGCAAGAAAAGTGCGAAAGTCATATGTCTTTAATGAGACATTGCAGACAATGTAGGGCGGATGCGGTAGGTCTTTTGGGTGAGGATAGAGGTCAAGAGTTTACAAAAGATAAAATAAGCAAGCTTGAAATAAGGTATGACCCTGAGTTTAGAAGAGCTGTGCATGAAAGCATAGAAAAGGAAAGAGAAAAGCTTAAAAAAGCTAAGGCATTACTCTTTACTAATACTAAAGAAGAAAATGATATTACGGTGTTGGTAGCAGTTGCAAGTAAAGGTGGCACGTTAGTAAATGAACATTTTGGAACAGCAAAAGAGTTCCTAATATACGAGGTTTCTTCGGCAGGTATAAAATTTATACATCATAGAAAGGTTACCCCCTACTGTCATGGTTCCATATCTTGCCTTGATGGAAGCGACATACTCGAGGATACTATATCAAAGCTTTCCGACTGTAAAGCCATAATCGCAGCAAAGATCGGTTTTGAACCAAGGGATGTTCTGGAGCCAAAGGGTATTCAGTGTGTGGATGAGTTTGCTTACTTACCCATACCCGAAGCTTTAGCAAAATACTACGAAAAATATGTTTTAAATAAAGAAACAGTAGGAGTCTAAACATGGCTATGTATATAAATCAAGAGCTGTGCATATCATGTTATGCTTGCGAACAAGAGTGCCCCACCAAAGCTATTAAATTTTCTAATAGAAAGTTTGAAATAAACCCCAGAATTTGCGTGGAATGTGAAGGGTTTTATGAGGAACAACAGTGTGTTGCAATATGTCCTATAGACGGATGTATATTGAAACTGGAGGAACGACCATGAGTGTTTTGGAAGATTTACAGAAATTAAAGGATGCCGAAGATTTCTTAAACTATTTTAAAATAGAATACGATGATAAAGTAGTTAAACCTTACAGATTGCATATACTAAAGAAGTTTAGTTTATATGTCAAAGAAGTTATAGAAAACCATGAACATTTAGACGATGAAAAACTTTACGATTTACTAAGGGAAGGTTTAATGAAAGCTTACGAGACATTTTTACATTCAGATCCTATAAAGGAAAGGCTTTTCAGTGTTCACAAAAATGCTGTTTCCTTTATAAACTTAGAGATAGAAAACCATGACAGAAAGGAAATTTAACGTAGGTGATGTGGTAAAAACAAAGAAAAAAATAAAAAATGACGGCACTTTCCCTGGTATTTCTTGGGGTGAATTGATTGTTGATATCGGAGAAGAGGGTGTCATTGTAGACGTAGGTTTATTTTTACTTACAAAGACCATTTACACGGTCTATTTTCCGAGATTAGAAATTTTCGTAGGGTGTCTTGAAAACGAATTGGAGGTAGTGGGTGAGCAAAAAGCAAGCACTATTTAAAGGGATAATCACAGAGCTAGACGTAGGGGAGTTTTTTGCTGATGTTGCTGTAAAATTCCGAAACATAGAAGTTCGAATGGTTATACCAAGAACTACAGTAGATGAATGGGGTTTAAAATTAGGTGATAAAGTTTTTGTGCTTATGGAAGAAAAAGGCGGAGTTTATATATTTAAAAGGTAAAGCCGGTTTTTTATTCCTCTAACGTTATTGAACCACTTGGACATTCCTCTATAACTTCTAAAATTGCATTTTTATAGGATGCTTTGGGATTGGGGTTCAAAACTACAGCAATACCTTTTTTGATAGCGAAGATCTCTGGTAGCTTTTCAGCACAAATCTCACATCAAGTGCATGTTTCTTCATTCACTACCACTTTCATGATCAAACCTCACCCTTTACTTCTTTCCTCAAGTATTTTCTTTGCTTTGTGATATAGTTCATGGATCCTGTAGGCTTCTTCAGAAACCTTTGGTATATCTTGCCATCTATGGGGCAATCCTTCCTCAGCCAAGTCATGAAGCATGGTAGCAGCCTTTACTGCAAGCATTCTCAATTTTTTTACTTCTTCTCTTAGTTCCTCAAGGCTAATAGCCATAAACCTCTCCTCTTCTGAATGGCACACGCTCTTATTGTCCGTGCCAGCTTCTTTACATGCTCCCACGCAAGTGTTTTCAATCATTACCCTTTGCTCACACATGCTCAACACCTCCTAAGTTAATTCTATGCAATTTTTGTGCCAGCATTTTACTGGAACTTTTGTAAGGTTCATTACAGATTTTTGTTTAAATCGCTACATTTTTGTCTATTTGCTGACCTATTCTTTGAATACATACCGAAAGTAATAGTAGCCTCTGCTCCTATAACTTCAGGATTAAAAGGTAAATAAGTTCTTATTGATTTAGTTAGCCCGTCTATGTGTATGCTAGACTTATTTACAAAAGCATTTTTGCCTATTAACGGTTTATTTTCTGGTATATGTATATTCGTCAAATTTACAAAGCTTTTTATAATGTTATACAGTTCCTTAACATTAATTCCTGTATCCACATTAAGTATGAGATTAAGGTAGGATACTACTTCCTCAGTGGGTGTTATTCCGCATCTTTCACCTAATCCAAGCAAGGATGCATTTATATACTTTGCTCCAGAAAGAAAAGCGGTGATTGAGTTTGCAGTTGCCATACCAAAATCGTTGTGAAAATGTACTTCTACATCTAAAAAAGAAGAAGCCATACGCACCAATTGAGAAACTTGTAATGGATTTAGGACACCTACTGTATCTGAAAGTCTAACTCTGTCAGCGCCCTCTCTTTTGATAATATCAAGAAGCTTTAAAATGAAATTTATATCAGCACGTGATACATCTTCAAAGCCTATGGATACATACAATTTCTTAGATTTAACATAAGATAATATTTCCTTTACGAGCTTTAAAATGTATTCCCTATCTTTTTTTAATTTTTCTTTTATCATTATATCCGAAGTGGGAACTGCTATCTCCAATTTCTTAACACCACACGCGAGGGACGCCTCTATATCCCGCATATTCGCCCTGTTCCAAACAATTACTTTATCCGTATATTGGGTATTAACCAGCTCTTTTATATAATCCTTCTCTTCCTCACTGTGAACAGGGACACCTACCTCCAACTCATGAATTCCTACAGAAGCCAGAAGAAAAAACAATTCCTTTCGTTTTTCATACGAAAGTTCCAACGATGCTGATTGTAGACCTTCCCTTAGGGTTGTGTCTGTTATGAATACGTTCATTTTACGCGCCCCATAATACTTTGCACATAATCTATAAAAGACTCTATTTCACTTAGGGAAGTGAAAGGCAGTATCCTAAAGGATAAGACGTCATCGAAACCGGTTTTCTGCTTTAGTTTAGTCTTTATTCCACTTGCAATACACGGAGAAGGATAACCTAAAAAAACACCACTCTTATCCAAAAGAGTTATGATCATTTCTACATCTACTTCATTAATACCGTAGGAAAATAGTCCCGGTGCTTTCATCTCTGAGTTAAATAAAGATGATAAAAACATTTTGTCTTTTATATAATTGTCGCAAAGGCTTATGTTGTTTTCTATTGCCTTGCGCCATTCTGACAATAATTTTATAGATTGAGCTAAAGCGTATATGCCAAAGAGATTTTCTTCGCCAGCCCTTAATCCTCTTTCTTGGGTCCCACCTTCTATAATAGGCTTTAGTCTGATACCTCTTTTTACATAAAGAAAGCCAATTCCCTGTGGTCCGAGAAGGGATGGTCCATCAAAACTTGCCATATCAACCTCTGACAGGTCTACTACTTGGTCTGGATAGTAAATACCCCAAAAGTCAAAATGACACACTGTATTTGGATTTACTTCTTTAACAATCTTTATTATTTTCTTTACATCTCTAATGGTAGCTGTTTCTCTACATACTGCCCCCATAGTGACCAACAGTGTATCCTCTTTTACATATTCTTTTACTAACTCTGGATCAATCCAACCATACCTGTCTGTAGGTAGATATAAAACATTAAAACCTTCTCTTTCTAATGTTCTCAATGGGTGAGCTATGGAAGGATGTTCAAAATCTGTTGTTATAACGCTTCCCTTTTTTCCAAATAGGTAGCCTTTTATGGCAAGATTATTGCTTTCTGTAGAACTCGATGTGAAAATAATCTCTGAGTTACGAGTCTTTAGAAATTCAGCGATTATCCCTCTTGATCTTACTAACAATTCTTTTGCTTTGGTAGAAAGGGTGTTTAAACCTGATGGATTCATGTAGAAGTAAGGTAAATATGTAGATAGCTCATTTATTACCTGAGTAGGCGGTTTAGAAGAAGCTGGATCAAAGATCATTAACGAATTCCTCCATTGACAGTTTTACAAGGGTTTCTTTTTTAGGTTTGCCTTCTTTGTCCCAACCAAAAGCTTCGTAGAACTCATCTAACATTTCGTCTAACTCATCTTGAGTAGTTATGCAACCTCGCTCCGAAGGTTCTTGTTTTATTCTCTTAGGTAGTGTGTCGTCCTTTCTGGAAAAACCCTCTCTTACATTGAAAAGTCTTTCTAGGGTGTAGATCCTTTCTCCTATCTCGTGTAGCTCCTCCATACTTATGTCCCAGTCCATTACTGCGTTTACCATATCCAAAATACTTTCGTTAAGTTTTAGTCCAACCACTCTCTCTGCACTCAAGCAGTATATAATGCTATTGACTACGCTAGTCCAAACAGCAAGTTCTTTGCTTATCTTTCCTTTATCTTTTGGACTTGCAAAGGGAATTACGTTGTTCTCTTCTATACCGGGTCTTATATCACAGTGGGATGGTCCTCTGTGGGCAACTGCGTAACCAATAGCTTGTGTTTTTACAGCCCTGGGAGAATGTCCTGCAATTTCCATGCCCTTTACCGTCATGAGAAAGTCCTTACCTACACCAAGAATTTGGGATGCCCTTTCGGATCCTTCCGCTAAAATATCCCCTATGCCTTCTCTGAAAGCTATCTTCTTGAGTAGTTCTTTTACAGCCTGCACGTTTCCAAAAGAAAGATCAAGTCCATCAAGGTGGTCTTTGCTCAAAAGTCCCTTCTCGTAGCACTCCATAACCCACGCTACAACACCGCCAGCTTGGATCTGTCCCAACCCAAGCTCATCCGTTAATCTATCAAGGGTTATAAGCTCATCCAAGTTTCCGTTTCCTATTATGGTACCCATAGCAAATATGCCTTCGTACTCCGGACCTATAGTAAATGTGTCTTTACTGACGGAATACTTACCGCATGGAACTATGCAGCCGAAACATGATACATCCTTAACAACCTTACTTCTCAGCGCTTCACCGCTTATATTCTCAGCAAGTTCAAAGGTTTCCTTTTGCCAGTTATAAGAAGGTAAGACACCAAGATACTGAAGATGCATAACGCCCGCAGCGGTCCCAAATTTTATAAGGTTCTTAACCCCAGGATGTTCATAAACCGATTTTTCAAATGCTTTAATAAAATTTACAAGCCTTTCTCGATTTTTAGGTTTTAATACTTGGCTACCTCTAACCGTTATAGCCTTTACCTTTTTTGAACCCATAACTGCTCCCATACCTCCGCTACCCACAGCCCTAAGGTCTGATATAAGACATGCATATTTGACAAGGCTTTCTCCTGCGGGTCCTATAACCAAGGTTTTTACATCATTCCCAAACCTTTCTTTGAGTTTGTACTGTGTAAGACTTGTCGTGAATCCCTTTAAATACTCTGCATCCAAAAAATAGACCTTAGAGTCTTCTATGTGTATGTGTGTCCACTTTTCACAAGAGCCAGTAATAATTATCCCGTCCCATCCCGCAAACTTTAGCTCCTGCCCAAACTCACCACCACAAAAACCTTTTGTGAAACCGTTAGTTTGTGGAGATTTAGAAAGTGCACAAAATTTAGAAGCCATAGGAACTAGAGTTCCATTTGCAGGTCCTGTATTTATAATCAATAAATTTTCTTCAGATAGGGGGTCCACGCCCCTTTTACACAGATTGTATAAAATATAAGCACCTATACCATTCCCCCCTAAGTATTTTCTTACAATACTTTCGGGTATACAATATTCATCCCATTTCTTTTCTGTGAGATTTATATAAAGATACCTTCCCCACCAGCTCATATACAAGCCTCCAATGCACCAAACATACAAAAATCAAGACAATAAAGATCCTTACAGTCCGTGCAAAATTTAATATTGTAGGCTATTGGTTTGTTTCCTATGTCAGTTATTATTTCTATAGAGGAGAATCTTGGATTAAACCCTCCTACCTTATGTAAAGAGCAAGCCAGCATACATCTCTTACAACCAGAGCACAGATCAATGTTTACTTTAATCACACCTATCCTCCTGCTGTTGGTAATGTTATTACCAGCTCATCTCCTTCTTTAACGGGTTCTTCCAAATTTTCAACTAATTTTCCGTTTAATATCAGAATAATACTCTCAGAATTGTTGCGTAGTATTTCATCAATACCTTTATGCATACTTAGAAGTTTATCAATAACATCTTTTACTGAGTTAACTCCGTTAATTTCTACAGTTTGGCTTCCTACTATATATCCAAGATATCCTAGTAGCCTAACCCTCATGGCAATTACAATATATGCAATTTACGTGCCTGCTTTTTAATGCTCACTTTGTAATTTTCATAACAATCTTTGTAATGATTGTTACAATACGGTTTCACACTCGGCATTCCGAGGAAACCTTTGCTGATCGTGAACAAGTCCAGTCTATAAACGCCAAAAGTGGACATTGGCACGCAAATTGCATATTATTATAATGAGATGGACAAGGTTTCAGCTTTAGAAAGGTTTATAAAGACTGAGATTAGCTTTTTTTATAACTTATCGAAAGCACTTGTGGAAATGGATACGCACCCTGAACGCCTTATATCTGAAGTAGTAAGAATGCTTAGCAATATAGAGGGTGTAAAGAGAGTAGCCTTTTATATAGCTGAAAATGACAGTTCAGAGATATGCCTAGTTTCAAGTGCAGGCGTGGAAGATAAAAACATAAAGCTTAATAAAAATGAAGGTATAGTTGGATTTATTTTCAGAAGAGGTTATCCGGTGGTACTTAAAAACTTAGCGGAAGAGCCCTTGTTCCTTAACAAAATTAAAAGGACGGATCTAAATGATGTGAGCTTTATAGGTGTTCCTATAAAATATGAAGATAAGGTTGAAGGAGTGATCACTATCGACGTGAATAAAGGTTCCGTTTCTACTGTGTATTTGCTTGATATTTTGGTTGTAGTATCTAATCTTATTGGAAAATACATGCATACATATATAAAACTAAAAGAAAAAGAAGAAGCTTTTAGAGAGGAGATAACTACCCTTAAAAGCGAGTTGATGAAAAAATTTAAATTGGAAGGGTTTGTAGGCACAAGCAAAATTCATTATAGTATAGTAAAGCAAATTTTGAAAGTATCCCAGCTGGATGTAACAGTTATGCTAAGGGGTGAATCGGGTACGGGAAAAACCACATTGGCTAAAATCATACATTTTCTTTCGCCAAGAAAGCACAAACCTTTTATAGAAGTTAATTGTTCCGCTATACCCGAATCCCTTTTTGAAGCAGAACTCTTTGGATACGAGAAAGGCGCTTTTACCGGTGCGTATACTACTAAGATAGGTAAGATAGAAGCAGCAAATGGAGGGACACTATTCCTTGATGAGGTGGGAGATCTGAACCTGACAGTTCAAGCTAAGCTTTTAAGGTTCCTACAGACAAGGGAATTCGAAAGATTAGGAAGTACTAAGACTATTAAATCCGACGTGAGAATAATAGTAGCTACCAACAAAGATCTTGAAGAAATGGTAAGAAAAGGTGAATTTAGAGAGGATCTTTACTACAGAATATGTGTATATCCAATATATGTGCCACCATTGAGAGAAAGAAAGGAAGATATTCCCGTATTGGTTGAACACTATATAAAGCAAATAAGCAATCTCGTTGGAAAAAAGCTGAAAATAGACAGAGAAGCTTTAAAAATTTTACTTTCTTGCGACTTTCCTGGGAATGTAAGAGAGCTTGTTAGCTGTCTTACAAGAGCGGCGATAACTTCGGATAGCGGTATAATACATCCTGAACATCTTTCTTGTATAAGTTCAGGCGTGTGTTTTTCTCATATGGCAAAACCTAATGTCTCATTAAAGGTGCTTACCAATAAAAATAAAGAGGATAGCAATAAAGAGGAAGCGTATGAAAAACGAGAAATTCCAAAAGATGAAAAACAAAGAATAATTGAAGCCCTTGAAAGTGTTGGATATGTTCAGGCAAAGGCCGCAAGGTTGTTGGGTATGACTGTAAGACAACTAAATTATAGGATAAAAAAGTACGGCATACAGATAAAGAAAATATAACAGGATACAGCAAAATACGTCGGGTGAGAAATCACCCCCCATGTTTGAGACTTTCTGAAAAATCTACGAGCCTATAGCAAGGTGGGCAAGTAAGGTAATCCCTTTCCTTCACCACCTGCCTTGTACCCTTACATACTCACAACATCCGCAGACGATCACAAAGGGTTTATATTTAAAACTCATGGAACTAAGAGCCCAAAGCTTAAAAGAACTTTACGAAAAAGACTTTTACCTTTGGTTACTGGAAAACCTAAGGTTTTTGAAAAACAGAGAGTTGGACCTTGTGGACTGGGAGAACCTTGTAGAGGAGATAGAGGATATGGGAAAAGGTCTGTTTAAAAGTGTTAGAAGCCATATGTCCACCATAATGGAACATCTTTACAAGTGGGAGAATTTCAGATATGTGCCAGAAATGGGCTACGATTGGATAGAAACAATCACAAATGCAAGGAGAGAACTGAGGGACATTTTTGAAGATAACCCTTCTCTGAGGGTAAAAGCCCAAGATAGGGAGACTCTGCGTTGGGCATGGAAATGGGCAGTCCGTGCTTTAGCGGACTGGTTTGAGAACCCAAAAAACAAAGCGTCGGCTACAACTTACTTCAAAGGTAAGCTTCCAAAAGAAGAAGATTTTCCACAAGAATGCCTTTATACCTTCCAGCAGGTGATGGAATATAAGCCGTGGATTGAGAAGTGAAAATACTTCGTGTTTGTAGGAGTTATCAAAAACAGAAGAATTATCCGCTGGCGGGATGTTCTTGAAAGCAGGAAATTTCGCTATTATCCTTGATCTTTAGGAGAGTAATCTTTTCACCTCTTCCACCAACTTGTCTACACCTGCTACATAGTAAATGGTGTATGCCTCTGGCACTCTATCCAACCTTCTGTTCCAAAGCCTTAGTATTACCCTTATCTCCATTTTTCCACACTCTTCCTCATACGCAAAAGTTTTAGGTTCACCATTTTCTTCAAAAAGCTCTTTATACCCATCTATCTTTCTGTAATTAGCTGTATGCTCTGTGCCTTTAGGGTCAAGAAAGAGTATAAGGTATTTACATCCTTTCCTAAACCAAAAGATGAAGTCAGGCTTAAACCTTTCTATCCTGCCTGAGTGTGAGTTGTAATAGGGTATATACACATTGTCTAAGGTCTCATCAATCTTTGAAAACATCCACCAATCACAGTCAAAAACATGTGGGTTGCTTCTAAGCTTCTCGGAGAGTTCATTTATAAACTCTACTTCGCTTTGTGTTCTTATAACATGCATGATATAGTCAATAGTCTCTTGCTGTGTGAGGATTATGGGAATATAGTAGTGAGTGGCTAAGTATCGGATTATAAGGTCTTTGAAACCAGTATCTGATCTTGTGGTCTTATATAGACAAACATCCAATTTCTTCCCCTGAGGCTGTTCTAAAAATAATGCCTTAGAGGTGGGAGAGAGATAATTTTAGATTTTATGCGAAAAAGTAAGTTGCCCCTAAAAAAGCTTTACACTTTCGTAAGTCATTTCCTCAAGAGAGTCTGTC
>Ga0308395_1000732_pt1 | contig 24646 bp, 17 predicted proteins | sample Hotspr20SampleP4_FD_202097 | JGI IMG/M metagenome (GOLD analysis project Ga0308395, IMG submission 202097) | Hot spring phototrophic mat microbial communities from Mushroom Spring, Yellowstone National Park, Wyoming, United States - 20050930_P4 ...
ACCCCGCCCTCCAAAGTGGCGAAGTCATAGAAGGCCTATCCGCTATCAGCGAGGTAGCCGCTACCATCGCCCCCGAAGCCCGATATAGTTTCTGGGTCTTTGACGAGGAAGGGCAGGGATTGCACTGTTTAGAAAGGTACGACCCCACCCTGCTCACGCACAGCAATACCTTAGACCTCCCAGCAGACGCAGCAAACTGGCTCCGAGAAAAACTCAGTCCAGAACAGCCCCTCGGGCCGCTCCCGGCGCCAGAAACCCCCCTCGCCCCCATTGCTACCGCTACCCAGACCGCCCTCTACGCCTTCCCTCTCCTCATGGACGAAACCCTCGTCGGCGCCTTCCTCATAGAAACCCCAGCCAACCAACCCCTCCAAGACAAGGAGTTTTTCTTTATCCTCTCCAAAGTGGCGGTGCTTCTTTTTCAGCAGGGGCATCGCCGCCTCGTAGAAAAGCAACTCCTCGTGTCTCTGGAGGAAAACCAGTCTCTCGTGGAAGAGCTGCGACAAAACATCGAGGAGCTGGAAGCTTCCGCCGAAGAGATGCGTCGCACGCAGGCAGAGCTACGCGGACAGATTCAAGCGCTTAATGCCGCCGCCCTCGTAGCTGAACTCCGCCCCGACGGCACCATCATCTACATCAACGAATCCTTTCAGCGGCTCTTTGGCTACAAAACATCGGACCTCTTGGGCCACTCTTACCGGGAACTCCGAAAAGCCGACGACCCTGCTGTCCTGGACCGCATTTTCACTAAGCTATCACAGGGCGAAATCTGGCAAGAGGTCGTCCAGTACCAGACCGCCTTTGGCGAACCCCTCTGGGTCCAGCAAACCATTACCCCCGCCTACCTCGCAGAAGGCGAACTCTACAAGTTTATCCTGGTCGGCTTTGACATTACCCTCCAAAAGCAGCAGGAGCAGGAAATCCAGAAAGCCCTCCAGCTTGCCTATGAACAGGAGCAGATGCTGCGGGCCAGTACGGAGGAGCTGCGCCGCAGCAACGAGGGTTTCCGCTCCTCTCAAATGCAGCTCTCCGCTCAGCTGGAAGCCCTCAATAATGCCGCCTGGCTCTTTGAAACAGATAGCGACGGTACTCTCACCTACCTCTCCCCGAGCTTCCTGGAAAGCCTAAGCTACACCCCCCAGGACCTGCAAGGCAAGCATTATGGGGTGCTCTTTTCCGACCGGCAGCCGCTCTCCCTCATTCAGGGCCACTGGCGCACCATCCGCCAGGGCCAGGTCTGGAAATCCGAAGTAGAACTCAAAGGCGCCCTCGGGCAAACCTTTTGGGCGATTCTCGCCAGCACCCCCCTCATCGACCCCCGCACCCAAAAACTCCTCAAAACCATCAACATCCTCGTCGACATCACGGAGCAAAAAGAGCAGGAGTTTCGCCTCAAAGAACAGCAAAATGCCCTTTCTCTCCTGGCCTCGCACCCCGCTCTGCGCGAAGGCAATATTGAAAAAGCCTTCCAGGTGATTGCGGAAGTTACGCTCCAGACACTCAAAACGCATCGGGTGGCCTTGTGGCTTTTTGAGGAGCCTGATCTCGCCCGCTGTGTAGCCGTCGCCGAAAAAGAACCCCACTTCCACGAGGTGGGCAGCGTCGTCAACCGCAGCCTCTATCCCCTCTACTTCCAGAGCCTCGAGCTGGAACAGGTGATTGCTGTCACGGATGCGCTCTCTGACTTGCGTACCCGAGAGCTGGCCCTCCCGCTCTTCAAGCCCAACCACATCATGAGCGTGATGGATGCCCTGATCCGCGTGGGGAATCGCAGCGTAGGCCTCATCAGCGTAGAGCAGCGCCATGCCAAGCGAGAGTGGCGCCTCGATGAGGTCAACTTCCTGCGCGCCGTCGCCGCCTCCGCCGCCTCCGTGATCGAAGAGCAGGCTCATGCCTATGCCCAAAAATTAGAGCAAGCCAATCGCGATCTCGCCCAGCGCACCCAGGAGCTCGAAGAGGCCATCCAAAACATCCAGGAAAGCATCCGTTACGCCCGGCGCATCCAACGCAATATCGTTCCCCCAGAAAGCCTCCTCAATACCTACCTCGGTAGAGACAACCACTTCATCATCTGGCGCTCCAAAGAACGCAATGGCGTAGGCGGGGACTTTTACTGGTTTGCCCCGTACGAGGACCGCTATTTCATTGTCGTAGCGGATGGGACAGGGCATGGTGTGCCGGGTGCTTTCATGAGCCTTATTGGGAGTATCTTTCTGGACCAGATTATCAATAAGCGCCGGGTGTGGGAGCCTGCGCAAATCCTGCATGACCTGCATATCGAGGTGCGACAGGCCCTCAAGCAAGACCTGGAAGAGGGAACCCCTTCCCGCGATGGGATGGACATAGCCTTGGTCTCTTACTTCCCCGCAACCCATCGGCTCGTCTATGCCGGCGCTAACCTCCCCCTCTACTACTGCCTCAAAGGCCCCGACCTGCGCGAAATCAAACCCGACAAAAAACCTATCGGCGGCGAGCAGCTCGAGGAAGAGCGCTTCTTCACCCAGCATGAAGTGCAGCTGGAGCCAGGCGACTGCTTCTATCTCTTTACGGATGGGCTGGTAGACCAGCCCGGCGGCCCCGACGGCAAACGCTTCGGCACCAAGCGGTTCAAGGAGTTTATCATGGAGACCTACTTAGAGCCTTCCATGCCCAAACGCCGCGCTATCCTCAATCAAATTTGGCGCGAATGGAAAGGCGACACAGAGGAACAGGTGGATGACGTCACAGTGTGGGGCATGCGGATTCCAGTATGAGGTGGGTCGGAGTCGATCTGGGACTTCAGACAGCCGCCATAGCGGTAGTTACGGGTAGCCCCTCAGGGCCATGGGCGCTGGAGAGCGTGAAGGTCCTCAATTTACCGGCTGGTACCGTAGCGGAGCGTCTGGAAGTCTATCGCCTCTGGCTTAAAGAACAGATCACGACCCACCTAACGTCAGACGTGGCAGGCGTCTTCGCCGAAACCCCCTTTGCCGGCAAAAACATCCGCAGCGCCCTCCTCTTAGGGACTTTACAAGGGGTTACTTGGGCCCTGCTGCAAGAAAGCGGCACCCCAAGCCTCCAAATGCTCGCTCCCACGGATATCAAAAAAGCCTTGACCGGCCGGGGCTCTGCCACCAAGGCCCAAGTAGCCGCATGGCTCGCCCACTACCTTCTACCGGAGACGCCCCTCCCAAAAAACCATCATGCTACAGACGCCATCGCCATTGCCATCGCCGGCGCCCTCACTCAAAATTCCCCAATCACCCGCACATTCACCAGCCGGGCAGACAGGTAGTTCGGCACCGCCCACCGTACCCCATACACATCCGCTATCCACTGGTAGGAGACAACATTGTAGCGCTGGAAGAGATTGAACACATCTAAGCCTACCCACAGCGAACGCATCCAGCGCCCCTCTGAAAAAAGTATCACCCGGCTCAGCCCCAAATCCACCCGATTGTAAAACGGCATCTGGAAGACCGTCCGCCGCTCAAGCTGACGGGGCACGCCAAAGGGCATCCCCGACGCAAAGACAAACTGGATGTTGACCTTGTAAAGGGGATTCGTCGGGAGCTCATCCTGAAAGTAAAAAGCGAAGCTGATACGCTGGTCGCTGGGACGGCGCATCCAGGGCAGCTCGCCAGGCTTTTCCTGGGTGCGAAGGAGACTTAGGCTAAACCACGAGTCCGTCCCCGATAGAAACTCGCCATTGAGGCGCATGTCCAAGCCGTAGGCATAACCCCGGGCGAGGTTAGCTCCATAATAGCGCAGGCGGACGTTTTCTATCTCGTAGGGGACGAGGTCCCAGAGGTACTTGTAGTAGGCTTCGGCAAAGTACTTGAGGGGGCGTCCCCATAAGGTGAAGGTGTAGTCTACCCCGCCCACCACTTGGAAGCTCTGCTGAGCCCGCAGTGTAGGGATGAGCCGGTAGTCAATCGCCCGGAGCTCCCGATAGAAGGGCGGCTGCGCATAAAAGCCCGCCCCAAACCGATATTGCAGCTGAGGAGCGGGCTGATAAAGCACCTGCAGCCGGGGCGTAAGAAGAAGCTGGCGATTATTCCCCGCGAAGTGAGCTCGCAGGCCAGCCTCTATCCGCCAGCGGCTCCAGCGAAAGCTCTGCTGGACAAAGCCCATGAGGCGCCGATTCACGAGGCGCTGATCCCAGAAGTATCCCTCATCCAGCCGCACATAGTCCGCCGAGTCTATGGCGCTCCATTCATACACCCTGTCACGAAAGGACTCATACTGGCCGCGCACACCCCACAAAAGCCGGTGCCGGAGGTTCGGGTCCCAAGCCCACTCCCCCCGATGCGCTAAATAGCCCGTGCTGATGTCGAGATAGTTTCGGGCGTGGCGAATCTGGCTCCCCGCACCCCGCAAAACCACCACTTCATTATACAGGCTGCTGCCGAGGCTGGTCTGCACCTCACCCAGGAAGTAGGCGCCCTCGGTGTCTATCAGCTCATCTTCCAGGCTCTGGAAGAAGCTCCCAATGAGCGAGAGGCGCAGGCGGGTAGAGGGCCGATGCGTAAGGGTCAGAGCCGTCTGGCCCGTATTGTAACGCAGCAGTTCCGCCCCGGCAAAGTAAAGATTCACCCGAAGGGCGAAGTTAACTAAGCCGAAGGTGGCTTCGCCACTCTGGGGAAAAAGCCGGTAGCGATTAAGTAGGCCCGTGGTGAGGAAGTCTATGCGCCATTTTTCTTGGTCTTCTCGGAAGCGGGACCAGGAGAGATACGCCTGCCCATCGTAGAAAACGGGGCGGTACTGGCCTTTGACGGGGAGGGTATTTAGCAGGTAGCCAATAGCGAAGCGCCGCCCCCCCACCGCATAATAAACGCCGCCTTTTTTGCCGATGAAGGCTATGCTCTGGCTCAGGAGGCCCAGCTCGACTATCTTCTGCGGCTGCGCCCGCCGCTTATATGTAATCTGCAAAACAGATGAGAGCTTATCGCCGTACCGAGCCTCAAAGCCCCCCGTACTGAAAAAGGCCTCTTCTATCAGGAGGGGATTGACGAAGCCGAGGCCTTCCTGCTGGCCGCTGCGAGCCGAAAAGGGCCGATAGATTTCTACGTCGCCGGCATAGACCAGATTCTCGTCGAAGTTGCCCCCGCGCACCCGGTACTGCGAGGAAAACTCATTGGTAGAATGGGCGCCCATGAGGACGAGACGGCTTTCCAGGTCGGGTTTGAGACTGGGCATGGTGGGGAGGCCCTCTGTACGAATGGGAATAGGCTGCAAAAACGGCCGCTCGGAAAGATCAGTCGGTTTGGCTTTTTCGCTCTGGATGGTCAGCGTGTCGGTGCGCACCTCCCGGGCGCGCAGACTCAGCGTGAGGGGCGTGGTGGCCCCAGCCTGCACCCACACCTCCGTCTCCAAGGGATAACCCTCTATATGGGAAATCCGAAGGCGCGCTCTTCCCGCAGGCAGGGTTAGGAGAAGGCGCCCCGTCGAGTCAGTGGTATAAGTGCCTTCACTCGTCTCTACCCGGGCATAGGGCATGGGGCGGTTTTCCGAAGAGACCACCTTGAGGAATAGACGGCCTGTCTGCGCCCAGAGGGAAGAAAGGAGCATGACCCAGAACCACCTGCGCGGGGCATAATGCATAAAGGGAGAGCTTTCTGCCCCGGCAAGATACGCAAAGACTCACTTGAAAAAGCCCAGAATACCAATAGCCAGCACGAGAATCCCAAAAAAGGCCTCCAGGGTTCGGCTGCGCAGGCGCTGGGCCCAGCGCGCCGTGAGCGTGCTGGCTATCAATAGGCCCACAGCCATAGCCAGTCCCATCAGTACATTCACATGCCCACTCCGGTAATAAGGTAACATGGCCCCGATGAGAACGGGGATGCTCAATGTGGCCAGGCTCGTCCCCTGTGCTACATGCTGGTCGTATCTCAGGATGAACCGAATGAGCGGCACAATGATGATGCCCCCGCCCACGCCCGTCAGCCCGCTTAGCGTACCCGAAATAAAGCCAATCAAAAGGCCCCGTAAGACCTTCTGCGCTAGGGGGATGCTGTCTGTGGTTACCGCTGCCAAAGCGGAGAAAAGCCTCTCTCGCAAAAGCAGATACAACCCTATCAGCACCAGAAATCCCGAAAAGATGCGGGTAAGGGTTTCACTACGTAGCTTTTGCACCTGCGTGGCGATCAAGTAGCCCGACAGAAGCACCCCAACTGCAATAAATACCGCCAGAAATAGGTCGACTCGGCGGTTTTTGTAATACGTGTACGCGCTTCCTGCCAGTACCGGAATAGAAAAAACCAGCAGGGCCGTCCCCTGCGCTGTATGGTGCGGGTAGCCCAGGACGTACGATAAGAGCGGAATCATAACGATCCCGCCCCCTACGCCCACTAAGCCGCTCAGGAAGCCCGCAGCTGCGCCTATCAGAATACCTATGCCCCACTCGTACAAAGCCATGGCAGCAAAGTACGGATTGTTACATTGTGGCAATAACAAGGAGGCAGGCTTAGATCAGAGCGGCAGCGCCCCTACAAAATAAAGTACCCTCCTATACCGCCCTCTTGGAGGTCGGATAAGGAGGGCACTCAGAAGTTTAGTTATACAGCGGGCTTGGCCGCTAATCACGCGCCTTTTCCGGCGCAGCTAGCTTTGCTGCTTTCCTTGCAGCAACCTTTCTTTTTGGACTTCTGCTTGACAGGTGTGGCGGGCACCCCGGCCTCAGAGTGCTCATGAGAATGCTCTTTACCCTTACAGACCGGGACTTCTTCATTGGAGACGAGCGTGTACTTGACGCCAGCGCTCTGAAGGGCACTATGAATGCGGCTACAGCAGCCTAAGGTCGGCTTGTCGTAAAGAATGACGAGCTGGCCGCTGGCTTCATCATACGAGACTTGCTGTACACCCTTGATGGAGGCGAGGGTCTTTTGCGCGAGCTCAACCTGGTCTTTGTCTACTTTGAGTACCATCTTCGAGGACTGACCGTCATTAGCCAGCACCACACCTACCCACAAAAGGGCGGCTACGCTGAGGTTTACGAGGATTCGCATGCCCCAAAGATACAGAATTTTCCGTATTCGCAAGAGGGCGCTGGGAATAGCCCCCACGGCAGCACCCGTGCGGGCACGTGAGATGCCCATAATGGTCTTTTCCAGGCCCTTAGCCGCGGATAGCCTACCCCTTGGAGAAAGGGGGCGGGGTATGTGCTTCTGTATCGCTCGCTTTTTCGCGTACTTTCGTTTATGCCGTGGCGTTTAGCCCGGGGCCCCGTCCTGTGCAACTACTATCTCACCTACCGCTGCAATGCCGCTTGTACTTTCTGCGACATCTGGGAAAAACCCTCCCCGTATGTAACCCGCGAGTCTTTCCTACAAAACCTTCAAGCACTGCGCCGTTTAGGCGTCAAAATTATTGACTTTACAGGCGGCGAACCGCTCCTACATCGCGACCTCCCCTTTTTTCTGCAAACGGCGCAGGAAATGGGCTTTATTACCACCGTAACCACAAATACCCTCCTGTACCCGAAGCGTGCGCATGACCTGCGCGGCAAGGTAGACATGCTCCATTTTTCGTTGGATGCGGCTACTCCAGAGCACCACAATGCCCTTCGGGGTGGGGTACCTTGCTTTGAGTTCTTTGAGAAAAGCCTCGATCTCGCGCTCTCCTTAGGCGAGAAGCCCGATATTCTTTTCACTGTAACGCCAGAAAACTGGCAGGATATTGAGGCGGTGTATGAGCGCTATATTCGACCCACCGGATTGATCTTGATTCTCAATCCAGTCTTTTCGTACCGGCAGGTAGGGGCGGAGCTGTCCGAAGAGGTGCTGCAAGCCCTGGGCGATTGGGCCCGGAAACCGCGGGTGTATGTCAATGAGGCTTTTCTATCGCTACGGCGGGAGGGCGGGAATGACCCTTTCCGGCCGGTGTGTCGGGCTATTTCGGCCGTCGTGGTGATCTCGCCAGCAAATGAACTGCTCCTGCCCTGTTATCATGCAGCAGAGCATGGATTTGCCCTCCCCATCCAGGGTGATCTGGAGGCGCTGTGGCGGGGAGAAGTGGTACAACATCTACGGAAGCTCGAAGGGAGGTTTTCATTTTGTGCGGGTTGTACGATAAACTGCTACATGGAGCCGAGCTTTGGCTGGGAAGTTTCGCGGTATTTCTGGTTAGCTGGACGGGCCCGGTGGCGTTATATCCGAGAGAAGTGGGGTCTATGGGGGACGTTAAAACTCATAGGGAGGCATCTGCGCCCGACTCACCAGAGATGCCGAGCTCAGAATGCCTCCCTAAACGAGCCCTTTACGCGCGTGCTTACAGAATCTGGGTGATAGCCTCGCCCACGTCGTAGACGGACTGACGTCCAGCAGATAGGAGAATGCTACTTCCTACGGCCGAGCGGTAGCCGCCCGCACAGTGTACCACGACAGGCTTGTCTGCGGGGATTTTATCCAGCTCTTCGCGCAGGTCGGCTAAGCGGATTTTGAGGCTGTGGGGGATGCCGGGGTTGGCACCGACTTCGTCGGGGTCCCGCACATCTACCACCGTGTAGGATTTGCCGTCACTGCGCAGGACTTCCACATCGGGGAAGCGCTCAGGGCCGGTCTCTTCAGCGTAATCGGTCGCCAAATAGACGCCAGCGAGGTTTTCTTCGTAGCCGATAGCCAGCACCTTTTCTAAGGCCGACTCCAGAGCAGCCGGGCTGGAGACGACGAGGTAGTAGCGCTCTTTCGGGTCTACGATAGTCCCCAGCCAGGTATTGAAGGACTTGCCGAGGGGAATGTTGATAGCGCCTTTGAGGTGGCCTTTGCGGAAGGCGTGCGCAGGCCGGGCATCCACGATGAGGAGGCTGCGATCCAGCGTTTTGGCCGCATCGGCGGTAAGGTCACCCAGCTGCTTGATTTCGGCGAGGGCTTCGGCGTACCCTTTGGGCCCCCGGCGGTTGACTTCCACACTATTGGGGAAGTACTTCGGAATATGCGGCTGACCGGTCACGAGCGCCTCAATAAAGGTCGCCTCATCGACCGTGTGAGCCAGGACCACTGCCCAGTTGTCCAGCCTTTCCACACCGATCGTGCTGGCGTTGAACTGTTTCAAGGCCTTGCCGCAGAGGGTGCCGGCGCCGTGAGCGGGATAGACGACGGTAGTCGGCTGGAGGATGGCAAACATCCGGCGCAGGCTATTATACATGTCACGGGCCTGGTCTTCGCGCTGCTTTTTGACGTTACCGACCTTAGAGCGAAGGTCAGCCCGCCCCACATCCCCGATGAAAAGCCAGTCCCCCGTAAAAGCCGCATACTCCCGGCCCTGTTCGTCATACAGCACATACGTCATGCTGTCTGGCGAGTGGCCCGGTGTGAGATAGGCTTTTAGCCGCGCTTTGCCGATCTTGATCTCATCGCCGTCTTTCAGGCCCTGATAAGGAACTAAGAGGCCTATCAGCTCACTGGCATAAATAGTAGCGCCGGTTTTCTGAGCGATATCGTAGTATCCGCTCACAAAGTCGGCGTGGGGGTGAGTCAGCAAGGAGGCCACGATTCTGGCCCCGGTGGCCTCAGCTAAGTCCATGTAAGGCTGGATATTCCGACCAGGGTCGATTACCGCCATTTCGCCATCGGATACAATGGCGTAACCATACTGAGCCAGCGGCTCATCGTAAAACTGTTTGACTATCATACGCCTAACAAATTTGCGTTTTAGCCACGCTCATACGGAAAGCCTGCCTGAATCAGGTCGCTCACACTGCCGACATTATAGGCTTCAAAGCCCTTAGCGCGCATGAGGCCCGCCGCTGCCTGACTGCGCCCGCCTGAGGCACAGTACAGGAGGTAAGTCTTACTCTTGTCCAGGTGGCTTACGTGCCGCTCAAAGCCATCGTAGAAGTCGGCATTCCGGGCACCTTTGACGCGCAGGCTCCGATACTCGGACGGCGTACGCACATCCAGAATCACATACTTGTCCGGATTGGAATGGTGTTTCTCAAAAGCTTCCGATGCACTTATTCGCATAGTCGTATCCATTTAGGGTTTTATTCCGTTGGGAATCCAGCACTTTTGACTGCACCAAAGCCGCCGATGTTGTAAGCTTTGTAGCCGAGTCGTCTCATAATGGCGGTTGCTTCGCCGCTACGGCGCCCCGAAGCGCAATGTAGGAGATAAATCTTGTCTTTGGGCAGCTTTTGCACCTCAGCCTCGAAGTTCGCATAATAATCTACGTTCATGGCACCCTTGACGTGGCCGCTCTGGTACTCACCAGGGGTTCGCACATCCAGGATAACCACCTCCTCAGACTTTTCCCTCCACATCTGATAGGCCTTGTCAGGGGCCATGGACATAGGCTCTTCCTGAGCTGCTGCTTGCGCCCCGGCATTGGGGGCTGTCTTCACCTGCTGGCTGCAGGCTACCCCTCCCAGAATCAGGAGGGCCATGATTACAACATTGTTACGAATACCGAAGGATAGAACAAATAATGGGGAGCGAAAAGTTCCCAAGTGTCGGCAAGGACAGGTTGGCATACTTTTGCTGCATGTGGGGGTGGCGGATGATAGCCGGAGCTATCGGACTCATGGGCGTAGTGGGCGCCACGTTGTATGCACATGCGCGGCCGATTCCGGCGCTGGGCCAAGCTGCTTATATGGCGCTTTTTCATGCACCGGTGCTGCTGTGGCTGAGCGACCGACGGGGAAAAGACCTCCTGAGTACCCTGGTACCGCTTATGCTATCGGCGGGGGTGCTGATTTTTTCAGGGAGCATCTACCTCAAATACTTAGGCGGGGTGGAGCGGGCGACGATGATCGCTCCGGCGGGGGGGACGCTGCTGATACTGGGGTGGGTGGGGCTGCTGGTGCGAGCCGTCAAAAAGTGGGATTGAGGGGACGCGACACTAACTCTACCCCTTGATATCCAGTATCCACACTGATACATCGTCGACCTGGGACATATGGCCTTTGTGGAGGTTCCACGCAGTACGTAGGTAGGTGAGTGCCTGGTCTGGTGGGAGGCTGGTGGTTTCCAGGATAAGCTCCCGCAGGTGTTTGAAGGGCCATTTGCGGCCATTTTCGCTGAGCTGGTCCCGCAGCCCATCGGAAAAAAGGATCAATCGTCCTTCGCTACCAAGCTCCACGGCCTCTTCCTTCCATACTTGCGGCGAACCCAAAATATCGTGGCCCAGTCCAGGGCCAGAGCGGGTGAGCTCCGCTATCCGCCCGTTGCTCAGATAAAAGCCGCGCACACTGCCCCCGGCATTGACGTAGCGCAGAAGGCGAGTATGCGGTTGAATCCGAATGAACAGCGCTTCTATGCCATCTTTCACACCGGTGCTCTCTTCGGAGTGCAGGTAGAGGGAGAGGCGATGGCTGAGCATAGCCGCTATGCCTTCCAGGTCGGTCACGCCTTCTTCCCAGATGCTTTCTAAGAGGGAAATGCCGAGTACGGTCATGAAGCCGCCCGGCACCCCGTGACCCGTGGCATCCCCTAATACCAGCATGTATTCACCGGAGCTTTTCAGGGCACGTAGCCAGTAAAAGTCCCCCCCCACCTCCTGACTGGGTTGATACCAGAGTGCAGCGGGATAAGGAAGCATCTGCAAGACCTCCTCAGAGGGCAAAAGCGCTTTCTGAATGCGCTGGGCGTAGCGAAGACTCTTTCGAAGCTCTTCGTGCTGGTCTTGAATGATACCGTAAGCCTCTTCAATTTTTTGCTTTTGCTGCGCAATGACATCACGCTGAAGCTGGGTCTGACGGTAGAGTTTCTGGAAGAACCATGCTGCGATGGCGGCCCCCAGAGCCAGCAGCGCTAAAAAGAAAAGCGCTATCTGGAGTCGCTTGCGGCGCTCCTCCTGTCGCAGCTGCTCCTGAAAAATTGCCTTCTCCCGCTGCTGCCATTCATATAGGTAGCGCGACTCTATTGCACTCTGCTGGGCCTTACGATTCACCAGGCTGTCGCGATACAAAACATACCGCTCGTGAGCCTTCAGCGCCCCGCGATAATCCCCCAAGTCCGAATATACCCTGTACAGAATGCCATGATAGTTGCGAAGTACATCGATATCCTTGATGAAAGGTAGGAGTGGTTCAGCTTTTTTGTGCCACTCTAAGGCCTTAAGGTACATTTTCTGTTTGAGCGTGGGGTCCGATGTGAAAGAGGCTTTCTTTTCATAAAAGTTCATCACAGAAGCATAGGTCCGGAAGCGCTCGGCTTCGGGGGCGTTGGCGCGTAGAGCGAGCAGTTCCTCCAAGTAAGCATAAGCGCTATCCCACTGCTGCTTATTCATGTAGATACGGGCGAGGTTGGAGATAGCGAGAGCCTGGGCACTCACGCTTCGGCTCTGGCGGGCCAGGGTGAGCGCCTGTCGCAGCATGGCCAGGGCGGAGTCGGTCTGACTGAGGCCTTCATAGTAGGCCCCCAAGTTAGAGAAGGAAGTGGCTGCACCGGTCGTGTCCCCTTGCGCGAGGCGAAGCTCCAGGGCCCGCCACCCATACCGGAGCGCATCCCTATGTAGGCCCTGATCGTAATAGATGCGAGCCAGGTTATTCAGCGTCGTGCCTGTCAGCGCTAAATCCCCTAACGCCTCCGCATACCGCAGCGCCCGGAGATAAAACCGCATCGCACTATCCTGCAAGCCAATCTCATGAAAGACTGCTGCCAGGTTATTCATCGTGTAATAAAGCAGCTTTGTGTCTCGCAGCGCCGCCGCCCGGTCCCAAACCTTGTAGTGTGCCTCAATCGCCTTTGGAACCTCCCCCTTATGGTGGTAGTAATAGGCTAAGTTACCCAGAACGCCCGCCGCCTCTCGAATGTGCCCACCCCTCTCTAACATGCGAAAAGCCGAGTCTGAGTAGATGAGCGCGGAATCTAACTTTTGCTCAAAATAGAGCGCATAGGCATGTAGATCCAGAATCTGCGGATAGTATTTTGTGCAAAGGGTATCCCCGGGAGCCTCCGCACAAATCGCTCGTATCAGGGGTAGCGCTTCCGAAACAATCTCACGGACCTCTTTGGGCGGCGCCTCTTCCGCTTTCCCAATAAGGGCTAAGACCCGACGACTCTTTTCCTCTAAGGACTGGGCGTACAGACAGGTAACCGCTCCAAAAGCAGCAAGCCAAAACCACTTCATTCCGACAAAAATAGACCAGGAATCGCCGCGCACCTATGGATTGGGACAGCTCTTGGTAACGCGGCGAGCGGATTTTCCTGTTTTTTGATACGAACGGGTCTCTTTTGATAGGCGAGAAGCTTGCTGCTGACGCAGGTACTCCTCGTGCTTGGGATGATTGCAGTTTGCGCGGGGATCCCGAAATAGACTACATCCTCCCAGAAAAAGTGCTATAAGCAGAACGTATCGCATATTAGTCATGCGAATCTTGGATAGTTTCCTCGGTTTCTGGGCCTTTTTCCATTTGGAAGTTGCCTTCGTCAGCCAGAAAAGCCCGAATACGTTCTATTTTGCCGGGCAGGTCGGGGGGACAGCCTGTTCGGCAAGTGATACGCTGGGATTTCCCATCCAGCTGATACATTAGCACCAGACTGGGCAGATCTGAGATACCCGGGTTATCATAGAGGGTGTCGTACTTCTCAAAGGCGCTCTCCCGTAGCATCTGCTCTAACTTTTTCATTTCGTCCGGGGTGAGCTGGCGCGTGTAGGTGCCCAGACGGGGGACAAACCGCTCCCCTGTGTAACGTACCTTGCCATCACCGTAGGCTTCCACCTTATCTATCGGGCAGCGGCCATAGCAGGGTGTACGCGCAATTTGCACATAGAGGTCTCTTTTTCGGGCCGTTTCAGGACTTGGCGCAACGGGGGAGGCTACGGCCTGTCCTCGCTCGCAATCGGTCACTACGATAGCAAGCAGCCCTCCCAGCAGAAATGCCTTTTCCATCCCCCAAATATAAGCTGAAAATCGCACATCCACGCCTCGGAACCGGGCAGGCGTTGGGCATTCTTGCCTTCCCCTTCTGGCCCCTGAGCCTATCCCCCTCTGGTGAGAGCAAGGTTGTACCTTCGTCAGGTGCTTTCACACTGGCTAAGTGCCCTGGCAGGCCAGGGCTGGGCTCAGCGTATCCTTCTGCCGTGGGCGATTCTCGGGCCGCTCTGGGCGCAGGTGACGATTCGCGGCGCCGTCCTGGACAAGGAGGGCGACCCCATCGTAGGCGCCGTCGTTCGCCTCTTGCCCACGAATAAAGGCACCCTCACCAACGCCGAAGGCCTCTTTTCCATTTCGGGGGTGTCCCCCGGCGAATATACCCTCCAGGTAACGGCCATTGGCATAGACACCCTCCGCGAAACCATCAAAGCAGACGCGCGCCGTCCCGTCATCACCCTCAAGCTCACGGCAGTTACCTCCGCCGTAGAACTTTCCGCCGTCGAGATCATAGAATCTGCTACCCCCGCCAAAATCGACCCGACCCGGGTCACGGTGGCTGTAACCCCCATTGCGCCGCGGCAGATATACACTTTGCCTAGCTTTGGCGTGCCGGATGTAGCGCAGTACCTGCAAGTGCTACCTGGCGTGGTCTTTACAGGGGATCAGGGTGGGCAGCTCTATATTCGCGGCGGAACCCCTATCCAGAACCTCACGCTTCTGGATGGCGCCATCATTTACAGTCCTTTTCACACGCTGTCGCTTTTCAGCATTTTTGAGACGGACATTTTACGGCAAGTGCAGGTGTACTCGGCAGGCTTTGGGGCTGAATATGGCGGCCGCATCTCGTCAGTCATGGATATTCGCACGCGACCGGGTAACTTTGAGCGATTTAGCGGGCGGGCTTATGCCACCCCCTTCGTAGCCGGTGCCCTCACCGAGGGCCCTCTCCCCTTCATCCGAAACAGCTCCTGGATCCTCTCTGCTCGCCAGGGGTACATTCAGCAAGCCACCCCGCGCCTCTACCCTTATCTCAAAGACTCCCTACCCTTCCAGTTTCAAGACCTGTATGGCAAAGTAACTTTTGGGCGCGGGCCTGACCAGCTGAACCTTTTCGGTTTTCGGCAGACGGACCGGGTAGATTTAGGCGCGCAGGGCGTCAATAGTTGGCAACAGTGGGGCGCTGGGGGGTTCTTCACGAATCTCCCGCAGGCCTCCCGCGTGCGCATCACGGGCTCTTTCGCCTATTCCCGTTTCCAGAATACCTTCGAAAGTCCTTTTGAGCTGCGCCCCCGCTATAGCGAAATCGGCGGCTTCAATGGCGGCTTCACTTTCTCGTACCTTTTCGGCGCCGACGAACTGGCCTACGCCATAGAAGTACGCGGCTTTAGCACCGACTTCCTCTTTACCAATGGACTGGGCTTTATTACCCAGCAGCGTCAGAGCAATACGGAGGGGGCCAGCTACGTCCGCTACCAGAAGGTCTTCCGCCAAGAAACCCTCTCCGAAGAGGGCACCCCCACCTTTTTCACCCGCGCCATCATAGAACCCAGCCTGCGCCTGCACTTCTATAATAACTATGGCTATCTCTCGGTGGAGCCGCGCCTACGCGCCAAACTCAACGGCCGACGCTGGAGTCTTCAGACCGCCGCCGGCCGCTATGTGCAAAACTGGGTCTCCGCTGTTTCAGACCGGGATATCGTGGTGCTCTTCCAGGGCTTTTTGACAGCCCCGGAGATAGCGGCTAATGCCCAGCTTAGCCACCCCCTCCAGGAAGCCTATCACCTTACCCTCGGCGGCGAATACCAGCTCCTCTCTGCCTTCCTCCTAAACGTCGAAGGCTGGTATAAGCGCTTCACGCAGCTCACCAACATCAATCGCGAGCGGCTCTTCCCAGAGGACCCTATCTTCATCACCGAGATAGGGTATGCTTACGGGGTGGACCTCACCCTACGGTACCAGACGCCCACACTTTCCCTGTACGGCACCTATAGCTACCAGTACAACCGCCGAGATGACTTTCGGCAAGTGTACTTCCCCCTGTGGGACCGCCGCCACACAGCCAACCTCGTAGGGAGCTACACCTGGGGCCCCTGGCAAAATGTCCGACGAGGCCGAGAACGCCGCTGGGAAGCCTCCCTCCGCTGGACCCTCGGCTCCGGCCTCCCCTTCACCCAGACCCTCGGCTTCTTCGAAAAGCTCCTCTTCATCCCCAACGGTTCTCAAAACCCCTACCCCACTCAGCAGGGAATCCTGGCTATCCTCCTCAGCCCGAACTATAACGCCGCCCGCCTCCCCGCCTACCACCGCCTGGACCTCGCGCTCAAATACCGCCAGCGCCTATCCGAAACCCTCCTCTTAGAGACCACCGCCAGCCTCCTCAACGCCTACAACCGCCCCAACGTCTTTTATATTGACCGCATCACAGCCCGCCGTTATAATCAGCTTCCGATTATGCCCATGCTGGGGCTAACCCTACTGTGGTAGAACCCATACCAGCACCACAGCCGAGCCTCGCCCTATCACAAAGTTTCTGTACCTTTGCACACGCTTTTCTGGGGGGTTAGCTCAGTTGGTAGAGCGTCAGCATGGCATGCTGAAGGCCAGCGGTTCGAATCCGCTACCCTCCACGGGGGGTTAGCTCAGTTGGTAGAGCGCCAGCATGGCATGCTGGAGGCCAGCGGTTCGAATCCGCTACCCTCCACGGGGGGTTAGCTCAGTTGGTAGAGCGCCAGAATCGCACTCTGGAGGTCAGCGGTTCGAATCCGCTACCCTCCACGTTGGAGAGGTGCCGGAGTGGTCGAACGGGCACGACTGGAAATCGTGTGGTCCGCCAAAAGCGGGCTCGGGGGTTCGAATCCCCCCCTCTCCGCCTCTCCGAAGAGTCGCTAACGGTCTACAAAGCAGATAGATTTGGATGCGTCCCCCGCTGTGTGCGTAGGCTATGTCATCAGAAGGCGGAGACGCTCGTTCGGGGCATGTCCCTAAATTCCTGCTCGGCATCCCAGGCTCTTTTCCCGCAAGGTGGTGTAGAACCAGAGGGGGGGCTCCTGCCTTACTCAGCAAGCGGGTAGGGGCGGCGCCCGCCCCTCATACGGGCGAAAGACAAGCAGATAACGCTCTTGAAAGAGAACCTGATAACCGGCCATCTGGACTGCTCGAAGAAGGCGCCTGAAAGAAAGTCGGATGTGGCGTAGGCGGCGTACCTCAGATTGGCCAGGCTCTTGACCCCGGGCGGTAAGCCGCTAGAAGATGGGTTCGGGTAGAAGATGCCTGCAAGGGAGTCTGCCCCAAAAGGTACGCAGGAGGTGTTGAGGCTCCGGACACAGGCTCCTATGGCAGGCGGTCAAACTCCTGGTTTCGTCACGCAGCGAATTCGGGCGAACTACTCAATGCTCCCGCCTATCCAGGCCCCACGCCAGCCGATCCCGCAGCGTCTGAAAGTAACTATAGCCAGGTAGCTGGATCACCCGCAGCGGAAAGTCCGCTTTACGCAAGGCAAACGCCGTCTCCTGGGGCGCCAGCGCGTACCGACCATCAAGGGCCACCAGCACCTGCTCCGAACGCGCCCGACACACCACCGTCAAAACCCCATCATCCGGAATCACCAGCGGCCGCACCGTTAGCGCATGCGGCGCCATCGGCGTCAAAATAAACACCTCACACGTCGGCGTAACGATCGGCCCCCCACAAGCCAAGGAGTACGCCGTAGACCCCGTCGGCGTCGCCACAATCAGCCCATCCGCCCAGTAGGTATTCATCCACTCGCCATTCAAATACACTTCAATCAGCACCATCTCGCTCGTGATGGCTTTCGAGAAAGTTACCTCATTCAGGGCGAAGTTTTCGGTAGAGCTCCACAGAGGCACTTCGGAGGTGACCGTAATGAGAGACCGCAGCCCAATCGTATAGCGTCGTAGGAGTAGCGCCTCTGTGGCAGGGATAAGCTCTTCTTGGGGTACGGGCGTCAGGAAACCCAATCGTCCCGCATGCACACCCATGAGGGGAATCTGATAAGGCGCTACCAAGCGCGCCGCATCCAGAAAGGCCCCATCTCCGCCAATTACGATGGCGGCATCGACCTGGGCCACTTCCTCCCCCCGGCGAAAAACTGGCCATTCCAGCCCCCCCCTAAGGGCACCCTCCCATGCCTGTGCAAAAGGCTCCTCTACCCATACCGCCACGCCCCACTTCCGCAGAAAGGCCCGCCACGCTTCCAGCGCCTCTAACCGAATCCGCTGTGTCCACCGGCCTAATATCGCCACCTTACTCACGCCCCCCATACCTACCGGCTTTGATAATCCCGATACACATCCCGCTCGAGCTGGCGCTGCAGGGCCAGACTCTCAATGCGTACGGTCGTTACCCGTGTTAGAATATTCTGGTCATACAATAGCGCCGCCCGCTCCCCCCGCCACCGGTAGCGCGGCGCATAGCCATCCTGCACACCCTTCCCTAAAAAAGTCTCCAATAGTACCAAAAAAGCCTCGGCATCCTCGGGGCGGGTGAGTCTCACCTCAATCGTATGGAGCTTATCGCGATAAAAAGCCAGCTGCACCTCCCTAATCGGAATGCCCTGCCAAGCCGTATCCACCGCCCACCGATACCAGACTTTGCGCTGAGAAGTCCCTTTCGGAATCAGCGTAGCCGGCGAGAAAGCCGCCTTGTCCATTTCCAGCGAAAGGCCAATCAGCCCATACAGCGTATCCACTGGCGCCGACTGTGCCCATACCAGCCCCAAGATAACCCCCCCGAGCCTAACCATGCTCACGAAGATATAAACCCACGGGGCAGCTCAGGCAGGCCTTTTTTTCGCACCGCTCTCGCCAGAGATGAATCTGCCCCTGCGTCTGCCAAGCGTTTTTCGCAGGAAAAGCCCAACGCGCATACAGGCGCGAAATGTGATGATCTTCCGGTGGAAGTGTCCGCAGCCGGTCTACGTACTCCAGCGAACGCTCTATTTGCCCCAGCAGGCGATAGTAGTAAACCGCAAAGGGATACAGCGCGTTGATGCGGAGGTTTTGCAGGAGAAAGGTGGAGGGACGTTTGAGGGGTTGCGGAAGGGGTTTTTGCCAAGCCCAGTGCTTTTGCCAGTACGGGGAAGGGAGTGGGAGCGCTTCGGGCGGCTGACCGATAAGTGTAGCTAAGTCGGGGTATTGCAAAAGCATCTGTGCCATCATGGAAAGCCGAATCGCTGGGGAGGCAGCCGGCCTATACCGGGGCCACCGCAAGGAAAGGGGCCGAAGGTCATGCTTAGCCCGCAGGTAGCCCCACCGCTCCAGAAGGGCCACCTCATACGGCTCTGCCTGCTGGGCTGCCTCCTCACCCAGAAGCCCCGCCATCCCCAGCAGGAGCGCTTCTATCGCAAGCCCATCTCCCTGGTACCGAAGCACCAGTGCTGGCGGCAGTACCTGCGCCAGCATCCGAAACGGCTCACCTAACGCTGGCAAACCAAACCCATACAGTAAGGCCTCCCAAAAAGCCCTGTACAAGTCGTCCATCGTCCGGTAGCGCTGATGGCGGCTTTTCAGGCGGGCCTCGCCTTCGGTCTCGTAAAGCGATTCCCAGACGGCTTGGGGGACGTCTTGAGCGAGGGCTGCGCAGGGGAAAGGCAGCTCGGTCGCGGTCAGCTGCTTTTGCAGGCTTTCCACCACGAAGGGGGCTAAGGGTACTACCGGCACTACTCGCCCCTGATGATCCCGGACCTGCGCACCGCCATCTGCTTCCCACACCACCTGCGCCACGACCTGCCCAAAAGCAGGATTCTCATGATGCCCATGCTGATACCAGCCCTGGGGCACTACATCTATCTCCACATCACCTATCCAGAGAAGGCCCCCTATGCGCAGGCGAGCCCCCCGAAAGTCCGGTCCGCCTTCCCTACCTCGGGCCTGACCCGGATGCAAAACCTCTACCGCCTCCCCGGATACCGTTTGCAAAGCCGGCCGATACAACCGCCGCACCCATATCGCATGCAAAACCACCTCCGAGGGCCGCCGCACCCCTACCAAGTAATCTTCTCCTTCCGCAAAAACGCCGCTATCCCCCGCCGAAAGTCTTCTGTGGCCCGAGCATGCGCATTCATTTTGGCCGCAAACTCCAGCCCCTCCCGCAAAGGCATATCTTGCAGGTCTGCTATCAGCTTCCGGATAAACTCCTGCGAGGTAGGTGAAGTCTGCTCAATGAGCCGCATAGCGAGGTTCTTGGTGTAGTTTGCCACCTCCTCTGCGGGCACGATATAGTTGAAGAGTCCCATGCGGTGGGCCTCCTCAGCGCTGATAGCCTCCGCCGTAATCAAAAGCTGCCGCGCCCACCCCTCGCCTACCCGCCGCAAGAGAAAGTAGGTTACCATAGCAGGCAAAAAACCGATCTTGGCCTCCGGATAGCCGATGGTGGCCTGTGGCGTAGCCACCACGAGATCGGTCACCGTTACGAGGCCCGCCCCTCCAGCGAGTGCCGGCCCCTCCACTTGTGCAATAAGCGGCTTCGGGTACCGGTACATGAGCAGATACAGCTCCATCAGGTGTATGGAATCAGCCAGATTCTCCTGGAAGGAGTAGTCCTGCAGCTTCTGAAGGTACTCAATATCAGCTCCAGCACAGAAGACAGGGCCTTTTGCCCGTAGCACCACCACCCGAACCCCCGGGTCCCCCTGCCACGCCGTGAAAGCCTCCTTAAGCTGACTTACCAGCGCATAACTGAGGGCATTCCGCCGCTCGGGGCGGTTGAGTGTGATGTACCCAATCCGGCCCTCCACCTGCGTCTCGATCAGCGCCACCTTGCCTGAGTTCTCCATAGGACAAACATAGCGCTTTTTATCTCAGAAGCGTCACCGTGCCCGTTCGGTATTCTACGCCTTCTTTATCTATTAGCTTGTACCGCACCAGATAGACGTAAGCGCCCTCGGGGAGAGGTGTACCGCCTTTCGTTCCATCCCATATCACCTGCTCCGTGCCGCGCGCAGCATACACCTGCATACCCCACCGGTCATACACCGTCAGCTCAATGTACTCCATCCCATAACCCACTACTTTGAAGACATCATTTATCCCGTCGCCATTCGGTGTAAAAGCATTCGGAATCAGGAGTACGTATCCACTCACATCAAAGCAATACTCTGCCGTGTCTACGCATCCCAGCTCACTCTCCACCGTAAGGTAGACACAGAAAGTGCCCTTTTGCAGGTAGCTTATGGTGTAGGAGGAGCCTGTCGCGGCAGCCTGGCTATCCGCCCGCCAGAAAAAGCGCACATTATAGGGTCCAGGCGCTGCGGTGAAAGTGATCGGCGACGCAATATAATAGCCAAGGCTGCTGGGCTGCGGCGGCACTATAATCTGCGCTTGCGGCTGCCCATCCACCCATACCAGAACTTGAGCTGTATCATAACACTGCGGCGAGCTCTGCGCATAAAATATCACATTGTAGTACCCCGGCCGCGTAAAGGTATGCGTCACTTGCGTACCACTTGCTGTATTTCCATCGCGGAAGTCCCACGAAAAGGTTAGTGGACTTCCAATACTGCTCGTACCTGTGCCCTCAAAGTTTACCGTGAGCGGGGCGCATCCCTGCAGCACTGGCCCTGCTGACACGATCTCCGCATCTATCCGCTCACCCGTCGCCGGCACAAAAAGCGGCAGAAGCGCCGTGTCCCGGCACCCCGCCGTATTTTCCACGATGAGGGTTACGATGTAGTTACCCCCGGCGCTATACAAGGCCGTCGTCGTGGAGACCTGGGTGGTGTCCCGACCGCCATTGCCAAAGTCCCAGTAATACACAAAGCTACCCGTCCCCTGCACCTGGGCCGTGAGGGAAACGGCTACCGGGTAACAGGTCGGAATCGGGCCATGATTGAGACTCACAATCTCCACGCTGTCCGTTACCCTGAGCGCAATCGTATCCCGCCCCTGGCATCCCGCATTATCCTGGGCGATAAACTCATACAGCACCCCCACCGGTAACCCCGTAAAGGTAGCAGTGCTCTGGGGACCGAAGGTTGGCCCAGCCCCCGGTACCACCGGAAATGCGCTATAGCTCACCGGCGGTTGCGGATTCCCACCCACCGTTAGGGTGACTGTGCCCGTCGTGGCACCTTTGCACACCGGGCTGGGCTGCGCTGTCAGCCCTAAGGAGTTCAGCGTATTCACGATCACCGTATCCGTTGCAAAGCACCCTTGCGGCGTTACAGCCTGGACAACCACCGTATAAATCCCTGACGTCGGATAGCTTTGTGTAACACTCGTGGTGGTAGTTGTCTGCGTATTGCCATTCCCGAAGTTCCAGAGATGGGTGAGGGAAGCATTGAGCGTGGTGCTGCCTACAGCTTCAAATGTAACCGGAATAAGCGGACATACATACCGGATACTATCCCCTAAGATGGACACACGCACACTATCCCCTTGCCCCACAAAGACAGTATCAAAACTCTGGCAAAGAATTGGCAAGGGCCCTTACACGGCGACGATATACGTACCCGGCGCCAGGTTGCTAAACTGTCCATTTGAAACCGGCCCCGCTATAACGCCTCCACCGGCATTGTACAGGAAGTAGTTGTAGCTTCCGCCTGCGGCTGGCGTAAGAGTAATAGTGCCATTATTCTGGCCCCGACAATTCGCTGGCGTGCTCGTTGCACTAAACGAAGGCCCCGCCTCCACATCTACCAGCGCACTATCTATGTAGGTGCACCCCAGCGTATCCTGAGAAACCACATAGATTTTTTCCTGCCTGGGCGGAGCATTGGGCGAAAAGGTCACACTGGACCCACTTCCCAAGGGGGTTCCCGTGAGGGGTGCCCCTATGTACCAGCTTATCGGGAGGTTTAGCGCCGAAGTCGCCGTCAGCGTGAGCGTATCCCCTATACACACCGACGCCGGATTGGGAGAGATGCGCAGCGTGTCAGGCGTCTGCATGCGAATCGTAATAGTATCACGATCCATACATCCCCCCCGATACATGATCGTCGCGATGTACGATGCTGATTGGGTTACCGTGATAGTGGGCGACATTGCCTGGGAGAGGGGGTTCGGCGGGAAGGAAGGCGGTGGAGTAGCGCCGCCCGTAGCCGTCCAGATCACAGAGGCGATATCACTGGGCGGGACCGAGTCCCGAGCCGTGAGATACAATCTTAGCCGCGTACCCCGACACACTAACGTATCCCGCGTCACGACCGTGTCTCCCGGCCCCCGCACCACAGCTATATAATTTTCTTTTTGAATGCCTGCCCGCACCCGCAAGGCATACGTATAATCCCATCGTCCCCGAATCGGACAGGTATTATTAGAAACAGATACGATAACATTGTAATTCTGCCCGACATTTGCAGAGGTTGGCGTCCAGCATATTTGAACCTGCACGGTATTGGTGCCGTTACCTGTCACCGTCGTCGTAGCCCCTGGCGGCACCTGTACCACATTCACCTGAAGCCGATTGGCCGGACTGGGGTTGACTGTATCTCTATATTGAAGATTCATGCAGAGCGGCTGCCCACCTCCCAGCGGACAGACTGGCGCCTGAAAGGTAAACGTATTCGGATTGGTCTCGTTGTACTGCACCGGGTTCGGCTGCACGTTAGTACTACCCACAGCACTGGGCGGCGTAGGATTAGAGCAGTTTTGGATGATCAAATACACATCCTGGAAAGTCTCACCGATCTGTACACCATTGCGAAACTCCCGCACCCGATAGCAAAACACCGCTCAGATCGCCTGCGCAGGAATATAGCTAAAAAGCCCATTGGATTGAATCAAAATGCCCGATAAAGTCGGAAATGGGCTCGTCCCACTATAGGGCGCGCTATAAGTAACCGAAGTGTTGGGCGCACCGGTACCATCGCTTCGGCAGTTAGTAAGCTCTATCACTAAGCTATCGCCATCGGGGTCGACTATACCGAGGTTGAGGAGCGTAGGCTGATTAACGCAGTTGAACATCTGCGGCAGGTTCGTAAACTGCGGCGAGCTATTGCAGGAGGCGAGGGTATTGTCTAAACGGGCATAAAAAGCCGAGCCCGTGCCTCCTGGGCTGCTTATATTATCAATAGCTGACGACCTACAACAGTCTGTATTATAAAATACCCAATCCGAGCCACAGCCTGCTGGAAGGGAAACGGTAGCCTCGTAGATCCAGCGCTGGATGCCATAGTTGGCATTGCCGCCATTGGGGCAGGAGGACATATAACCTGAACACGCTATTTGCAGCGTAATGTCCGTCCCCGTACCGCCAATAGGAAACAAAGTAACACTGCTATTCACCCCACACTGAATAAGTCACACTGTTGGCTTCTCGTATTCCTTTACAGTCTCTATACAGGGTAAACCGCAGGAGGTAGCGAGTGGTATTACCTGTTCCTGGGCCCAGACACTGATAGGTCAGATCGCTACCCAGATAGTAGCTCGCCCACAAGAAAGCGCTTAGTGCCCACGCAAGCCCTGCAACGAGGCTTCTCTTCATCTTTACAAAGAAGGTAGAAAAAAGTCTCCCTAAAAGAGCGGGGAGGGGAGCTATGGACACGCCCCTGCTACGTCTCCACGAAGTCTAACGATGCCCCGTAGGTCTCCCGTAGTCGCAGCGCCGAAACTATAGCCACCCCATACACTACCACCCCCGCTAGCAAGGCGGCTATATGCCCAGAAAGCCCCACCCCATCCTTAAAGCCGTCCCATAAAAGTGTAGATATCACGAGCGACCCCCGAATCCAGTTCGGGATGCTGGTAGCGACCGTAGCTCGGATATTTGTACCGAACTGCTCCGCCGCTCCCGTCAGCAGCACCGCCCAGTACCCGGAGAAAAACCCCAGCCCCACACAAAAAGCATAGACAGCCTGGGGCGTCTGTAAAGGGAGAAGATTGTACAGGATAGAGA
>Ga0308395_1000733_pt1 | contig 24604 bp, 22 predicted proteins | sample Hotspr20SampleP4_FD_202097 | JGI IMG/M metagenome (GOLD analysis project Ga0308395, IMG submission 202097) | Hot spring phototrophic mat microbial communities from Mushroom Spring, Yellowstone National Park, Wyoming, United States - 20050930_P4 ...
GGGGCCTGGAACGCATCCGGCTTCACTGGGGGCAGACGAAAGAGTAGCCGCATCTCTCCTCCTCCCGCAAGAACGGATTGCCTCCAACATTATACCCCAATTTTACCAACAGGTGAACAATCACAACCGTAATCAACAGTTGACAAATTCAGCGCGTGAGTGTATAATTAAAACTGACACCAACCATCATCTTTTGCTTCACCTTTCATCGCCGTCTCTCGCCAATTTCCGCCGACCCCAGCCAAAAGTCGTTGGTCCCTTAAGGAGGTGATGCTCCGAAGAACCGGGAGAGGCACTACTCGCTTCGGAACGTTCGCCCGATCGCATCGTCCGCACAAGACAGTTCCCCAGCACAGAAAGCCCTTTTGAATTTCCACACGACTTTTGCATCTTGAAAAGTAAACTCTGAAGCAGTTGAGACAAAGGAGTCTGCTGCAAGAATTTCTGGCTTTGGGGCGTACACGGCTATCCCACACTCACCGGTCGGCGAGTAGGGTCATCACCGCTCATCGCCCCGAGCAGTTATGCCGCACAGAGGGCACGCAGAAGCGGCGTCATGATAGCCTGCAACGACTGGCCCTGAGCCAGACCCGCACTGATGAAGAGGGCCAGGCTCCACAGCGCTTGAGCTTGGGTCGCCCGACGCCAGAAAGCAACACTGCCCTCAAGATCCAGCTGGAGTTGGCGTTGAAGATTGTTTCGGAGGATCGGGTCATGTTGGGCGGCACGCAGCAAGCTGCCCAATTTTCGCCCAAATTAGGGGCCTGATGCCCTGGCGAGCTTGACGGAAAGGGTGACAGATGGTATGTAGATAGGGAGTCCCTATCTCGCATACAGGAGGTCTGTCACCATGTCTACGCCCAACGATGCTCATCAGGAGCACCGCACTTTCACCGCCCGAGCCACTCTGGTGGCTATCGGCATCCACGAATGTTCTTATTCCTGATGGAACTTAAAGTCCGACAGATCGGCCTTCTGAAGCCCATCTTCCAGAAAGTCCGGATTGCCCAAAAGACAGTCAAATTCTCCCCGGCCGAGAAGTTGGTGGACGCCCTCATCACCATTCTCGCCGGCGCTCACGGGCTGGTGGAGGCCAATAAGCGCGTCCGTCCCGATCCGGGACTCCAGCAGGCCTTTGGCCGCTCCGGTTGTGCCGAACAATCGGTCATCCAGGACACCCTGGATGCCTGCACTTCAGAGAACGTGAAGCAGATGGAGGAAGCCCTGGCCGTCATTTACCGCCAGCACAGCCGGGGATACCGCCATCCGTACGATCGGCAGTGGCAAATTCTGGATATTGACATCACCGGAAGGCCGTGTGGGCCCAAGGCGGCCTTCGCCACCCCCGGCTATTTCAGCCGACAACGCAACCGTCGGGGGCGTCAGGCCGGATACGTGTTGGCCACTCGGTATGAGGAAGTGGTGGTGCAACAGGTCTTCTCCGGCAACGAGTCGTTGACGAAAGCCTTGCGACCGCTGGTAGAAGCCGCCGAATCGGTGCTGGAATTGGATGACGCCAAACGGCGGCGCACCATCCTGCGGATTGATGCGGGTGGCGGAACGGTAGAGCACGTCAACTGGCTGCTGGAGCGAGGATACCAGTTGCATTGCAAGGATTACTCCGGACATCGGGCGGAAAAGTTGGCCGCCAGTGTCCAGGAGTGGTTCACCGACCCCAAGGACCCCAACCGCCAGTTTGGGTGGGTTACTCTCCCTACCGACGGGATATACGTCCGTCCGGTGCGCCGGATTGCCGTCCGGTGTCGGAAGAAGAACGGGCAATGGGGGGTGGGAGTCATCCTCTCCACCCTGGCGCCGGAGGAGGTGTTGTCCCTGGTGGGCGAGTCACCGGAAAAGGCCGATGACCCTCAGGCCGTCCTGTGGGCCTATGTGCGCTTCTACGATCAGCGCGGCGGTGGGGTGGAGATTGAGATTAAAGAGGACAAACACGGCCTGGGGAGCCTTCGGCGAAATAAGAAGCGCTTTGAAGCCCAGCAGATGATGGTATTGCTGGAGGCATTGGCCCACAACCTGCTGGTTTGGGTGCGTGGATGGCTGGCCGATGCCTGCCCCCGGCTGGCCCGGTGGGGCCTGCTGCGCTGGATACGGGATGCGATTCATATCAGCGGAGTGGTCGTATTTCATTCTTCTAAAATCGTCCAAATTGTGCTGAACCGGGGAGACCCGGTGGCCGGAGAGTTAGGGCCTGGGTTGGCGGCCCTTCTGGCTCCGGAGGAAACGGCCATTATTTTGGGCGAAATTTAGGAAGCTGTAGACTACGGCGACCAGGGCAATGTGTCGCTCAATTGCCTGGAAGTCCCGTAGTTGATACTGGTCCAACCCTTCGGCCTTTCCCTCTTCATGATAGACTTCAACGGGCCAGCGGTGGCGTCGGATGCGGGTGATGCCCGGCGCTTGCCACGTCAAACGATTGGAGATATAGAAGACCGGGCTATCGCTCAAGTCCGCCTGGCGATAATTGATGACCAGACGCTGCTGACCAAATTTGGCAATGCGGTGGGTGGCGCAGTAGCGGTAGTAACGCTCCTTCCTCCCTTTGCAGGGGATCGTAATGGGCTTGAAGACGGGGGGGCGACCGTCCTTCAGCGCCACCAGGTGTTCTTGTTTCAGATGTTCGGCAAACTGATCCAGGCGCTGGAGGCCACTTTTCAGGATCACCTGGTCGTCATCGGCCAGCGTCCCCACGTAGGGCAAGTGCAGGGTCTGGTCCAGGTAGCGGCAGAAGCCCGGCTGCGTGTACCAGTTGTCGAAGGTCACTGGTAACTTGGGTTCAGGATGCGTTTCCACCCAATGCTGGAGCAATTGCTCGGCGATAATCAGTTTGCTCTGGTACAAGGCAGCCACTTCGGGTTTGTCCTGATGGCGTCGCCACACCCCCCTGCAGGTAATTGCGCCATTTGTGAGGTGCCTCGGTCTTCAATGCCTGTTTGCTCTCTCTGAGCCGGATACCGGCTGCCCGTAGCCCTTGCTCCAGCGCCTCCACATCCGTTGGCTTCCACAAGCGGAAAGCTAGCGGATAGTCGGTCTCATCATCGCTGTAATGCAAGTTGACCAGATTGTGTGCCCATACATAGCGCCCTTCTGTCGGGTTCCACAGATAAGCGATTTGGTCAAAGTGCTGCCCGTAGTGCACCAGAAGGGTGTCATCCACACTCAGCACACCGTTGCGCTTCATCTGTGTACCGGCCAGACTCCCCAATAGCCTCAGGCGGGCGCAGTTCAAGTCCTCCAGCGAGAAGGGGCTTGCCGTCAGCAGACGGTTGAGACTGCTCTGGTTGCGGCTCTCAAAGACAAACAGGCGGTTGATGCCGTCAACCGTCTTGTTCTCCGACACGATCAAGCCGCTGATATAGCGCTTGAACTGAATGAAGGCTTCCGCCGAGAAGACCTCTTCAAAGTAAGGCGCATAGTGCTGCACCAATTCGGGAAATTCCACCAACGGAAACACGGCTCACCCCCAATTCTGATTAGCATCTCAGATGATACGCCTTTTTCCGCTGGTTGTCCATTGGCCACTTGGGGTTATTTACTTGTCAATGTTCTGCAAAAGTCGACTTTCCACTTTCAATTTAAAATGAGGAGGGTTCTCATGGATGTGAAAGTCCTGCAGAAAACCATGGATCCGGCGGTCCAGGAAATGCTTCTTCGGGCGGAGCAGATGGGGATAGAGACGGTCTGGGACCGCTACCAGGCGCAACTTCCCCAGTGTGGCTTTGGGGAACTGGGTCCCTGCTGCCGATTCTGTCTGCAAGGGCCCTGTCGCGTGGATCCCTTCGGGGAGGGCCCGCAACGGGGCATCTGTGGCGCCGACGCCAACTCTATTGTTGCCCGGAATCTGGCCCGGGCCATTGCGGCCGGAACCGCCGCCCACTCCGGCCATGCCAAACATCTGGCCCATACCCTGCTGCGCTGGGCTGAAGGGAAAGCCCCCGACTACGGCGTGAAAGACGAGGCCAAACTCCGGGCCGTCGCCAGCCGCCTGGGGATCCCGCTGGACGGAAAGGATGTGCGCCAGTTGGCCCGGGAGGTGGCGGAGGCCGCGCTGGCGGACTTTTCGGAAAAGGAGACGCCGGTGGCTTGGGTTGCCACGACCATCACCCAGAAACGGCTGGAGAAGGCGCTCCAGCATGGCGTCGTTCCGACAGGCATAGATAGCGTGGTCTCCGAAATTATGCATCGCACCTCGTACGGAGTGGATGCGGATACCGTGAACCTTCTGCTGGGTGGGGTCAAATGCGCCCTGGCCGACTTCGCCGGCTGCCATATGGCCACCGACCTGGCGGACATCCTCTTCGGGACCCCCAAACCCCTCGTCACCGCCGCCAATATGGGCGTCCTCAAGCGAGACGCGGTCAATATCGCCGTCCACGGCCACAACCCCGTCCTCTCCGACATCATCGTCCAGGTGGCGCCGGAGATGGCAGACGAGGCCCGCGCGGCAGGAGCAGGGGAGGGCGTCAACATCGTGGGGATCTGCTGCACGGGCAACGAGGTGATGTCTCGCCACGGCGTTCCGGCCGTCACGCACTCCGTCAGCCAGGAGATGGCTATCGTCACCGGGGCGCTGGACGCGCTGGTAGTGGACTACCAGTGCATCATGCCCGCCCTGGCGGGTGTGGCGGAGTGTTTCCATACTCGCCTGATCACCACGATGCCCATCAGCAAAATCTCCGGCGCTACCTACGTGGAATTTCACGAGGACCACGCGCGGGAGACTGCCCGCCAGATCATCCGGATGGGCATTGAGGCCTTCGCCCGCCGAGACCCATCCCGGGTTCAGATCCCCTCGTACTCTCCGCAGGTCTTCGCCGGTTTCTCTACGGAGGCCATCGTGGGGACGCTGGCCCTGATAAACTCGGAGGACCCCCTGAAGCCCCTCATTGACCAGATTGTGGCGGGCAACATCCTGGGCGTCTGCCTCTTCGCCGGATGCAACAACGTCAAGGTTCCCCAGGACTCGGGCTTCCTGACCGTGGCCCAAGAACTGGCGCGACACAATGTCCTGCTGCTCTCCACCGGATGCGGCTCCGGGGCCTTCGCTCGCCACGGCCTTCTCAACCCGGAGGCGACGGAGAAATACGCCGGAGAGGGGCTCAAGGCCGTCCTGACCGCTTTGGGCCAGGCGGCCGGCCTGGGTGGACCTCTCCCCCTGATCCTCCATATGGGCTCCTGTGTGGATAACTCCCGGGCTGCCGATGTCGCCACTGCGGTGGCCAACCGCCTGGGGGTGGACGTGGACCAGTTGCCGGTCGTCGCCTGCGCGGCAGAGGCGGTGGCCGAGAAGGCCGTCTCCATTGGTACCTGGGCCGTGACCCTCGGCCTTCCCACCCACGTGGGCGTCATCCCACCGGTCCTGGGTGGCCCGCTGGTCGCCCAAATCCTCACCCAGGACATCAAGGGTCTCTTCGGGGGGTACTTCATCGTAGAGACAGACCCGAAAAAGGCGGCGGAAGCGCTTCTGGAGGCAATCCGGGAGCGGCGGCGGGGATTGGGGCTGGCGGCGTAGGGCCGCCGATTCCGGCAGGAGGGAGCGATGAAGGAAATTTTTGTCCGGTTAGACCGTTGCGTCGGCTGCCACACATGTGAAATTGCCTGCGCGGTGGAGCACTCCCAGAGCAAGGACCTCTTCCGCGCCATTTCCGAGCATCCCGTCCCCCGGCGTCGACTCTTTGTAGAGTGGGTGGCTCCAGGACAGAAGATCCCGGTCCTCTGCCGACATTGTACCGATGCTCCCTGCATGCATGCCTGCATCAGCGGAGCAATCCGCCGCACTCCAGAAGGGGTCGTCCTGACCGACACCGATAAATGCATCGGCTGCTGGACCTGCGTGATGGTCTGCCCCTACGGAGTCATCGGCCGCCATCCGGAGATGCAGCGGGCCTACCGTTGCGATCGCTGCCCCGACCGGGAGGTGCCGGCCTGCGTGGCTTCCTGCCCCACCCGCGCCCTGGTCTACCGCACGGTGGAGGAGTTCTCCGCCGGGGTGCGCCAGACCGCCGCCGCGGAGATGCTGGCGGGAGAAAGGGGGTGATCGGATGGCCTCTCGGCGGTATGTCATCATCGGAGGGAGCGCCGCCGGGCTGGCCGCCGCGCAGGCCGTTCGGGAACTGGACCGGGATGGGAGCATCCTCGTCCTTTCGGCGGAGCCCGACCCACCCTATTACCGCCCGATGATCCCCTTCATCGTCACCGGGCAAAAGACCGCCGAGGGGATTGGGATGATGGGCCAGGGGCCCTACACCGCCCGGGGCATAGAGGTGCGCCAGAACGCCCGGGTGACGGCCGTAGACCCCCGGGCGCGCGCCGTCACGGTCAACGATCAGGAGTCGGTCCCCTACGACCGACTCCTGATCGCCACAGGCAGTCGCCCCTACATCCCGCCCACCATTCAGGGGGTGGATACGCCGGGAGTCTATGCCCCGCGCACCCTGGCAGACGCCCGGTCTATGGCCCAGCGGGTCTCCAACGCGCGGCGGGCCGTCCTGGCGGGCGGGGGAATGGTCAATCTGAAATTCGCCTTCGCCCTGCTGGAACGGGGGGTCTCTGTGACGATGGTGGTTACGTCTCCGGAGATTCTCTCTCAGGTGATGGAGATGGACGCGGCGGCCCTGATCCGGGAGGCGCTGGAACGGGCCGGACTGGAGATTCTGACGGGCCGGAACATCGTCCAGATTCTCTCTGGCCCGGGAGGAGTGGAGGGAGTGCTCCTGGACACGGGAGAGGAGATACCCTGCCAGATCGTTTGCATCGGCAAGGGGGTGCGGCCGAACGTGGAGTTTTTATCCACCAGCGGCATCCTGGTGGATGGCGGTGTGATGGCCGATGGGGATACGGCCTGTTTCTTCGGTCAGGAGAAGGAGCGGTTGCCGGAGGTCTTCACGGCGGGAGACGTGGCGGTGACCTTTGATCCGATCACCGGGCAACGGATGATGACCGCCTTGTGGACCAACGCGGTGGAGATGGGCCGCTGCGCCGGGCGCAACATGGCCGGCTGGCCGACCATCTATACGGGCACCTTCGGCATCCTGAACGCCACGCAAGTGGCAGGGGTGCCGTTCGTTTCTATGGGCATTGTCCACACTGCGGGCACCCCCTATGAAACCCACGTCGTCCGCACGGCGAACACCTACCGCAAACTGGTTTTCAGCGAAGACGGGAAGCGGCTGATCGGCGCCGTCTTTGTGGGGGACATCCACCACGCTGGCCTGTATCGGTATCTCATCCGGGAGCGGGTGCCCCTGGACGGCCTCAAGGCAGCCGCCATCCGCCACCAGTTACACTACGGCCATCTGCTCCGGATAAAGTGACGCGGCGATCCGTTCCGTAGGGGTCGTAACGGTTCCTGGCTGCTCCTCGTGGTCTCCCCGAGGGAGATTCGGCGGGTGTGTCCCAGTTTGGGGCCGGGGAACTACCTATCAGAAGGCCTCCGGGCGAGCGCCGCCAAAGACGCGGCGAAGGTATGCTTCTGTAGCGCCGGCCGACAGGCCTGTATTCGCAGGCTAAAGCCTGCGCTACATTCTCTACAAACGGATCAGGGCAGGTCGTCAGGCCGGGCCGTTGGCCTTTCTGCCTGGCCGTAAACGGCCAGGATCAGACAAACAGTGATGAGGCGCTAAAGCGCCCTTCTCTGTCCTCGCCGCTCGCATTCCCGAACGGCTACCGGAGAAAAAGGGCGCTTCGGGCGCCCCCCGCAATCCCAGCCAGGCCGTTTACGACCTGGCCCACCGGGCCCCGACGATTCTGGACACACCCGAGTCGGCCTACTCTTTGTGTGTGCCGCTCTGGGGCGCAGGAAAACGGGGGTTGGGGGGGGGGGGGGCGGCCCCCCCCCCCCCCCAACCCCCGTCCTTTGTCCATGCCCAGATACCCCGCAGGGTAACAACTATTCAGGCCGATGGGAATCGCCCTCCCTGGGCCCTTCGTGCCGGGCCTCGCCCCGAGGGGTGTCGGTCTCCACCGGGTACGGAGGCAGGGCCGCTGCGCCCGTGGTATTTGCGCATCATAAGAGACCTGGTCGGCGAAGGCCAACCAGCGGCCGCAGGCCCAAAGAGGCGGACTTCTGTCAGTACCTGAATAGCACCTGAATAGGGACCTCGCAGGGATCACCCCACCAGTCCGTACCTCTGCAACACCGGCCGGGGGTCCACCATGTTCTTATCCAGTTCCGCCTTCTTCTCCTCCATCCCGAAGGCGAGCACCATCAACTGGGTGATGTAGAGAACAGGCAACTGGAAATCCAGTTTCATCTGGACCTGCCGGGCTTCCACGTTCACCTGGCAGAGGGGACAGGCGGTAACCATCAGTTCCGCACCGCTATGGTGCGCGTTTCGCAGAACCTTCTCCGAAAGTTCCAGCGCAACGTTCGTCTGGGTAATCCCCAGGCTGCCGCCGCAGCAGTCGGTCTTGTAGGACCACTCTACCGGCTCACCGCCCAGCGCCCGAATGATGTCGTCCATGCAGGTGGGGTTCTCGGGGTCCTCCACACCAGTGTATTTGGGCGGACGGGTGGTGGCGCATCCGTAGTAGGACGCCACGCGCATCCCCTGCAGGGGCCTTTTGACCTGCGCCCGAATCGCCTCCAGCCCGGCCCGTTCCAGCAACGTCTCCACCGCATGCAGGGTCTCCACTGTCCCCTGGTACCGGTAGCCGACCCGTTCCGCCACCTGGTCCACCAGTTCAGGGCGGTGGGCCATCTCGTAGGCACCGGCCCGGAAGCGCTGATAGCACCCCAGACACGGCGCCACCACCTGCCGGAGCCCCATCTGTTCCACCAGCGAGAGATTCACTCCCGCGTAGTACTCCGCCAGAACCGGGTCGGTGGTATGCGCAGGGGTGGAACCACAGCAAACCCACCCCGGCGGCTCCACCAGTTGGATTCCCAGGGCCCCGCAGACGGCGCGGAAAGTATGGTCGTACTCCGTGGCAGTGGATTCCAGCGAACAGCCGGGGTAGTAAGCGATGACGTTTCCCTTCGCCTCCACCCGCTTCACCTTCTTCGGCGGACGGACGAACTCCGGGAGCAGCCGGATTTTCCGTTTGAGGATCATCGGCACGCCCAGGTCCATATCTTTGAGGGGGCGCCCGGTCAGGACGTTCATCATCCCCATCAGGCCGGCCTCGTAGAGCCGCCCGGCCACTCCAATGGTCTTGAGGAAGACCTGGGTGAAGAGTTCCACCTCCCGCACCGGCGGCTTGATGCCCCGCTTCCGGGCCTCTATGCGGAGCACGTCCATCACTCCGGCGACATCTATGCCCTGGGGGCAGCGGGTGGAGCAGGTGACGCAGGCCGCGCAAATCCAGGGGGTCTTCGCCTCCAGCACCCGCTCATCGTTGAACTGAATGGCCCGCATCACCTGGTTGGGCAGCAGGTCCATATGCTCCGCCACCGGACATCCGCTGGAGCAGCGGACACACTGGTAGCAGAGGTACGGGTTGGAGCCGGTGTGCTCCTCCACAATCTCCGCCAGCGTTTGCGTTCGGACTCGTGCTCTGGCCGCCATACTCGCTCCTGTTTTTTTCACCACCAAGACACGAAGAAATAAACTTTTTTCTTGTGTCTTCGTGCCTTCGTGCTTACTCTTTCACCACCAAGACACGAAGAAATAAACTTGAGTCTCCTGCAAAAAGGTCATTTCACCGCCGAGACGCAGAGTACGCAGAGATTATGCTGATGTAGAACTCTGCGCTCTCGGCGTCTCTGCGGTGAGTTTTTGCAGTGAAGTCAAACTTTTTTCTTTGTGTCTTCGTGCCTTCGTGGTTTTTTAGGTTTTACTCTACCACCGGGCGGGGCAGGAGGCCGGCGCCCTCCACGATGGGCCGCACCGCCTCTTCCCACTCAATGGCCATGATGTGAACGCCCGCCACACCGGGGATTTCGCGGAGTTCCTGAATCTGCTCAATAGCGATGCGGATGCCTTCCCGCTCCCAGGCCTCCTTGCGGGCCTTCTTGTCCTCTTTGGGAATTCCGGCGACCGCCGCCTCCATCCGCTCCACGTACTCCTCCCGCACCCGCATCCCCGGCACCTTGTCCCGCATGTACCGGGCCGCCCCGGCGGACTTCAGCGGGCCGATGCCGGCCAGGATGTAGACCTTCTCGTGCAGGCCCATATCCACCACCCGTTTCATGAACTCCCGGAAGCGGGGGATGTCCAGGATAATCTGGGTCTGGATGAAGTCCACTCCGGCGGCAATCTTCTTCATCAGACGGTACGGGCGGAAGTCAAAGGGATCCCCGAAAGGGTTCTCCGCCGCGCCGATGAAGAAGGCGGGGCGTACTCCCTTGATCTCGTCCCCACACTGGAAGCGGCCCTCGTCCCGCATGTCCCGGACCATGCGGATGAACTGGATAGAGTCTAGGTCGTGGACGTTTTTCGCGGTGGGATGGTTGCCGAAACCCTGATGGTCGCCCGTGAGACAGAGGAGGTTACGCGCACCCAGAGCGTAGGCACCCAGCAGGTCCGATTGCATCGCCAGCCGGTTGCGGTCCCGGCAGGTCATCTGGACAATGGGCTCCACCCCCTCCTGGAGAGCCAGAACCGCCGAGGCGATGCTGGACATGCGGACGATGGCCGTCTGGTTATCGGTGATGTTGGCAGCGTCCACCACGCCCCGAAGCAGGCGGGCCTTGCGCCGGATGACCTCGGGGTCAGCGCTCTGGGGCGGGCCAATCTCCGCCGTCACCACGAAGTGCCCCGCGCGCAGGAGTTTCTCCAGGTTGCTACCGGACTTGTAGCCGTTGGTCTGTTCGCTCATGTCTCACCTCACTCTTCTTCAGGCAGTCTCAGGTCCTCCCGCACAATCTTGCGGGGGCCGCCGTCGCGGCTGCGGGACCAGTTCTTGGGCGGCTGGACCTCCAGGAGTCGCTCCATTTGCCCGAATTTCATCGCGCGCTCCCAGATGAGATGCCAGGCACAGGGGAGGTCGGAACGCACCTCGCAGACGCCGTTCTGGGAACCGCCGCAGGGGCCGTTCAGCAATTGCTTGGAGCAGCGGGCGATAGGGCAGATGCCGAAGGTGATCCCCAGGATGCAGTCGCCGCAGGCCTGGCAGCGCTCCTCCCAGACGCCGTGCTCCTCTGGCAACCCCAGGAAGGTGGTGTTCAGGCCCGGCAGGGTGATGGCATCGGGGAAGCGCTCGTTCATCGCCTGGACGCCGATGCCGCAGGCCAGGCTGAGGACGACGTCGTAGTCTTTCAGCCGGTCCGCCAGCGGGTCAATGTACTCCCACTCGCACTGCCGCTGGACCGTGACCTCGCCCACTTCCATCGGGCGACCCTCCAGTTTGCTCTTCATGCGGAGGGCCGAGGCCAGAATGGCCGCCTCCTTCTCGCCCCCGGCGAAGCAGACGGTCACGCACGTCCCGCACCCGGCCACCAGCACCCGGCGGGCATCCCCCAGCAAGTTCATGATTTCCTCTAATGGCTTCTGTTCACCAACAATCATGGATTCCTCCGTTCACGTTTTACTTTTCACGTTTCACGTACTCCGCCTCAGCGGATTCGGTCCCAATTTCCGGACCGTCTCCGTCATCTCGCGGACGTACTCCGCGAACTGAACGGCCATGGCTGAGGAGAGGTTGAACATCCGCACCCGCTCCCCGCCCAGGCCGATTTTATCCAGCCATTCAGCGGCGTATTTCACTCTTCGTTTGGCGTTGACATTACCTTCCAGGTAATGACACTCGCCTTCCAGTCAACCCGCCACCATCACGCCGTCGGCGCCGTGCTCAAAGGCGCGCAGAATCTCCGAGACCTCTACCCGTCCGGAGCAGGGCACCTCCACGATGCGGACGCCCGCGGGGTAGTTGAGGCGCATCACCCCGGCCAGGTCGGCCGCCGCGTAGGCGCAGTAGTGGCAGCAAAAGGCCAGGATTCGGGGTTCAAAGGCCTCTTCCATAATCGCCTCCCGTTCATAAGACCATATCGGAAGGACGCGGACAAACGCAGATGGAGACAGATTTGTAACTATTCAGGCCGATTGAAATCGCCCTCCCTGGGCACTTCGTGCCGGGTGTCGGCCTCCGCCGACACCCTTCGAGAAGGGTGATCGGCAAAGGCCGACCACTGGCCGCAAGCCCAAAAAGGTGACGCCTCGGGCGAGCCTTCGGCGTGACCCTTCCAGTCACCGCCTGAATAACGCAGATTTTACCTTTCATCTTGCGACCTGCGACCTGCTCCGTGCTCCCTGTCTAATCCGCCCCAGGCCGCTCCCGCCCCTCCCGGATATACTGCATAATCTCCTCCGCCGTCATCCCTAAATCCAGCCCCTGCACAGCCAGCGGCGACCCCTTCCGCCGCTCCGGACGGACCACAAACACCCGGCCATCCCGGCGCTTGATTCGGACTTCCCCTTCCGCCTCTGCCCGTTCCAGCAACTCGGCCAGCCGTTGCCTGGCCTGGGTATAGGTGTATACCTCCATCTTCCACCTCCTACACATTTATCACTTCTACACCCCTTTGCTGTGCTGCTGCCACTAACCCCTTATCCAGCGTCAGCAATGGCAACCGGTATTTTTCTGCACAACGAATCAAATACGCATCGTAGGCATAGAGTCTCAACTCTTGAGCGATTTTTAACGCCTCCTCTATCTCTACAGTAACATATCGGACAGGTATTTGTTCGTATATCTGGATTGCCCTCAACGCCTGCTCCAAAGTAATCCGGTTCCGCTTCAGCATAGCAGCAAGCGCGTTCCCGATTTCCCAGTGTACCGAGTAGGGAGCCACCAAGTCCACCCCTTCGGTCAACTCAATTAACCGCTCCCTTCCAGGCTCCCCAACAATCACTGCAATTAAAACCGAGGCATCTACCACAATATTCATCGCTTGCCCCTGCTTAGTTGTACAATTGAACATATCACCAATTATACCCCGTGATCTTTTTTCCGCAACTCTCATACCTCTACCAGCCCCGATTCCCTCATCGCCCCAATCTTCGCCTCTATCTGGACATCCCGATAGTGGAGCAACTGGATGGCCTTCGCCGGGCACTCGCCCACGCAGACACCGCAGCCATGGCACTGGGCCGGCTCAATGTAGGCCGCGCCCACGATGCCCCCCACCCCAATCAGGTCGGCGCGGATGCGCGGCACCCGATACGGGCAAATCCGCACACACGTCAGACACGCCACACACTTCTCCGGGTCCACCTGGGCAACGATGCCCCCCACCTCCAGATAGTCCCGACTCAAGACCGTCGCCGCGCGGGCCGCCGCCGCCTGGGCCTGGGCAATCGCCTCCCCCAGAAACTTCGGGTAGTGGGCCATCCCCGCCAGGAAGAAGCCGTCGGCAGCGAAATCCACCGGGCGCAGTTTCACGTGCGCCTCCAGGAAGAACCCATCCAGGTCCACCGGCAACTTCAGCCGCGCCGCCAACTCCCGCGACCCCGGCGACGGCACCACCGGCATGCTCAGCACCAGCAGGTCCGGCTCCAGCACCAACTCCTCCCTCAGCACCGGCTCCCATACTGTAATCTGCAATCTGGAATCTGTGATCTGCACCTGGGGCTTTCGGTCAAAATCATACTGGACGAAGAGCACCCCCGCTCGCCGGGCCTCCTGGTAGATGCGCTCCTTGAACCCGAAGGTCCGGATGTCCCGATAGATGACGGTCACCCGGGCCTGGGGCTTATGGCGCTTCAGCATCAGCGCGTTCTTGAGGGCCGTGGTGCAGCAGATACGGGCACAGTACTGCTCCGCCGGCCCCACACATTGAATCATCACCACCGAATCGGGCAGGTCCCGCCCCTCCCCCAGCCGCTGCTCAAACTCCTGCTGGGTAAGGATGCGCGGGTTGCTCCCGTAGCCATAATCGGGTCCCCGATACTCCACTCCGCCGACGGCCACAATCGCCACGCCGTGGCGGACCTCCAATTCTTCCCTTGGCCCCCGCAACCGGGAAACGTACTGCCCCACAAAGCCACTGGTCTCCACCACCTCCGTGTTCAGGTGGACCGTGATGAGGGGCTCCGCCGTCACCCGCCCCACCAGCGCACGGGCATACGCCTGCGGGTCCAGCCACATCCGCTCCCCGTCCCCCGTCGCCTCCAGAAGCGAATGGTGCATGCAGAGCAGGTTGCCCCCCAGGCGATCCGACCGTTCCACCAGATGGACCGGGAACCCCTGGCGGGCCAGGGTGAGGGCCGCGTTCAGCCCCGCCGCGCCCCCACCGATGACCAGCGCGGCCTTCTCCACCGGCACGCGCGTCCGATGGAGCGGCTCCAGCCGGGCCGCCTTTGCCACCGCCATCCGTACCAGGTCCTTCGCCTTCTCCGTCGCCCCTTCCCAGTCGTTCTGGTGGACCCAGGAGCACTGGTTGCGGATGTTGGCCATTTCAAAGAGGTACGGGTTGAGCCCCGCCTGTCGGATGGCCTCCTGGAAGAGGGGCTCGTGCGTCAGCGGTGTACAGGCCGCCACCACCACCCGGTTCAGGTTCAACTCCCGCACCCGTTCCACGATGCGCCGGATGGAGTCTTGGGAGCAGGTGTAGAGGTTGTTCTCGGCGTGGACGACGCCGGGCAGGGTGGCCGCGTACTCCGCCACCGCCGGGACGTCCAGGAATCCGGCGATGTTGGACCCGCACTTGCAGACAAAGACCCCGATGCGCAACGGCTCCCGGGTCACATCCCGCTCCGGCGGATAGACCTCCGGCGTCGTTTGGGTCCAGCGGGCGGGGGCCAGCAACGCGCCCGCCAGCCCGGCCGCGGCGCTGGCCTCCACCACCGACTCCGGGATGTCCTTCGGCTCCCGAAAGGGCCCGATGGCGAAGACCCCCGGCTTGCTGGTCTGCAGCGGCGCAAAGGGAATTGTCTGGCAGAAGCCGTAAGAGTCTGTCGCAATGCCCACCCGCCGGGCCAGATCGCGAACGCTCTCCGGGACCTCCATCCCTACCGAGAGCACCACCAGGTCAAACTCCTCTTCGCGGATGCCCCGTCCGTTCCCCTCATCTACATACCGGATGACCAGGTTGCGACTCTTCGGGTCCTCCTTCACCGCCGAGACACGGCAGCGGACAAAACGGATGCCGTACCGCTCCTGAGCCCGGCGGTAGAAGTCCAGGTACCCCTTGCTGAAGGCCCGCATGTCCATCAGGAAAATGGTCACCTCGGTATCCGGCTCGTGCTCTATCGCCATCATCGCCTCTTTGATGGCGTAGACGCAGCAGACGGACGAGCAGTAGTCGTGTTTCTGATCGCGGGAGCCGACGCACTGGATGAAGGCGATGCGCTTCGGCGTCCGCCCGTCGGACGGGCGCTGGACGTGCCCCAGGGTGGGGCCGGACGCGTTGAGGAGCCGCTCAAACTGCAGGGACGTGACCACGTTGGGGTAGCGGCCCCAGCCGTACTCCCCCGCTTTCTCCGCGTCAAACGTCGCAAAACCTGGGGCCAGCAGGACGGCGCCGACCTGGAGTTCCACCGTCTGCTCCACCATGTCGTGGTCCACGGCCCCGGCCTGGCAGGTGTAGAAACAACTCAGGCACTCCGAGCAGACGCCACAGGCCAGACAACGGGCCGCCTCCGCCTGCGCCTGCTCATCGGTATACCCGGCGACCACTTCCTCAAAGGTGGAAAGCCGGTGCTCCACCGGCAACATGTCCATCGGGACACGGGGCTGAATTTTGACCTCACCGCGGGCAACCCGTTCCTCAATCTCGGCCCGGGAGAGTTCCACCACCGGCAGTTTGGGCCTCGGCGGTGGCTCCAGTTCCTCCCCCTGCAGGTACCGGTGAATGGCCTGCGCGACCTTGTGTCCGGCGGCGACGGCCTCAATGACGAACGCCGTCCCGGTGGCGACATCCCCGGCGGCGAAGACGCCCGGTCGGCTGGTCGCCAGGGTGTTGGGGTTGACGGCAACCGTCGCCTGGTCGGTGATGCCGACCCCGGCGCTCTCCGGGATGAAGGCCAGACCGGCCCGCTGGCCCACGGAGAAGATGACATTGTCGCAGGGGACGAAGTGCTCGGAGCCGGGGACGACGACGGGTCGGCGGCGTCCGGTCTCGTCGGGAAGGCCGGGCTCGGTGCGGACGCACTTCATCCCTACGACGCGCCGGTGGCCGTCCCCCAGAATCTCCACCGGCGTGACCTGCCAGTGGAAGACGACGCCCTCCTCCTCCGCCCGTTCCATTTCCTCCGGGTCGGCGGTGGCCTCCTCGCGGGTCCGGCGGTAGTAGACGTGGACCTCAGCGCCCAGGCGGCGCGCGGTGCGGGCCACGTCCATCGCCACGTCCCCTGCGCCGATGACCGCGACCACTTTCCCCAGTTTCGGCGGGTTCCCCAGTCGGACGTCCCGCAGGAAGTGGGTGTTGATGAGCACGCCGTCCAGGTCTGCGCCAGGGATATTGAGCCGAATGCCCTCGTGCGCGCCGACGGCGATGAGAACGGCGTCAAACCCTTCCGCAAAGACATCGTCCAGGTTGTTCACCGGGTGGTTCAGCCGCAACTCCACGCCCAGGTCCACGATGTCCTGGACCTCGCGGTCCACAATCCACGAGGGCAGGCGGTACTCCGGCACGCCCACCCGGAGCATCCCTCCGGCAACGGGCAGGGCCTCAAAGACGGTGACGCCGTAGCCCATTTTGCAGAGGTCCTGGGCCGCGGTCAGGCCGCAAGGCCCGGCGCCGATGACGGCGACCCGCTGGAGGTACCGGCGGGGGGCCGGTTCGGGAGGCACGCGCGGTTTTTCATACACCTTGTCCGTAACAAAGCGCTTGAGCGCCCGGATGTTGACGGACTCATCCAGTTTGGCCCGGTTGCAGGCGTCCTCGCAGCGGTGGTTGCAGATGCGCCCGCAGATGCCGGGGAACGGGTTGTCCTCTTTGATGACCCGTAGGGCATCCTCGTAGCGGCCCTCGCGGATGAGCGCGATGTAGCCCTGAGCCCGTTGACCGGCAGGACAGGCGTTGCGGCAAGGGGCGATACCGCGCTTCTCTATGGCGTACGCGTTGGGGACGGCCTGGGGGTAGAGTTTGTACGCCGCGCGCTGGAACCCCAGCCCCGCGTTGAACCGGTCCGGGATGATGACGGGGCAGACGCTGGCGCACTCCCCGCAGCCGGTGCATTTATCCAGGTCAATGTAGCGGGGCTTTTTGCGCAGGCGGACGGTGAAATTGCCCACGTCCCCGTCCACACCGATCACTTCGGTATCCACCAGCAACTGGATGTTGCGGTGGCGACCGGCCTCCACCAGTTTGGGGCTGAGGATACACATGGCGCAGTCGTTGGTGGGGAAGGTCTTGTCCAGTTGGGCCATGTGTCCGCCGATGGCCGACTTCGCCTCCACCAGGTAGACCTTGAAGCCGGCCTCCGCCAGGTCCAGGGCGGCCTGGACCCCGGCGATGCCCCCGCCGACGACGAGAACGGAACCGATCAGTTCGTTTTGCCCCGCCATGGTGCCCCCTTAAAGAATGACCAATGACGGAATGACCAATGACGGAATGGAATGGTTCAAGGGGTATCCAGTTTCTTTGTCGCGCTTTTGATGATGGCCTGCAGGATGCGGATGAGTTCGTCGCTCTCCTGGATAAGGGAGCGGACCTCGGCATCATCCAGCAACGCGGCCTGAACGATTTCCAGCCAGTACCTCGCTTCTCGCGCCTCCTTATGGGCAATTTTCATCTTGTGGACGAAATCGCGCCGGGATTCCGCGGCATCTGCTTCTTCCACATTGGCGCCTACAGAAGTCGCCGCCCGCACCAGTTGGCGCCCAACCTCCATTCCCGCAACGGTTCGGGGCAATCGGTCCACCAATTTGACCACGCGCACCGCAAACTGAAACGTCCGCTCCTGAATATCCATTCTCCTGCGGCCTGGCCGCCCTTCATCCAAAGACAGCCTTCTCCCTTCCCCCCGCAGCGCCTCCTGTGGCTCCCCCCGCTGCACCATTGCTCCCCCTTTCTTATTTGCGGTCACAGTTCATTGGTCATTCGTTCATTGGTCATTTCTTCATTGGCTCATTGGTCATTTTTCATTTGGTCATTGGTCATTTTTCATTGGTCATTTTCATCGGGCTCGGCCCCAACTCCCTCACCCTCTCCGTCATCTTCCGCGCGGCTTCGGCGAAGGTAGCGCCCATGCCGCCGGAGACAAAGACAATCTCCAGCCGGTCCCCTCCGATGCCGATTTGGTCCAGCAGTGCCCTGGCGTACTTCACCCGCGCCAGCGCGCGCTCGTTGCCGTGGACGTGGTGGCAGTTCCCGACGGGACAGGCGACGATGTAGACCCCGTCGGCGCCCTTCTCAAAGGCCTCCAGGATATAGCGGATGTCGGCCTTGCCGGTGCAGGGGAGCCGCACCAGCCGGACGTTGGACGGGTACTTCAACCGCAGCGCCCCGGCGGTATCCGCCGCCATATAGCCACAGTAGATACAGGTAAACGCGACAATCTCCGGCACGAACTCCTCGTGCCCGTTCCCCTTGACGTCCATACCTCCTCCAGGTCAGGAAATGTGCCACAAAGATGTCAGCCTGTAACCGGGCCAACGGCCGGCGCTACGCCGTCGTTGTCACCAGGGCCGGTGTGATTTCCAGCATCAACCGGCCCCGTTCTTCCCCCAAAAGTTCACTGGCATCCAGAATCTCCAGTCCGACCAGACGCCCTTCGGCATCGTAGTCCGCAATAATCTGATCGCCCAGCGGTCTCGCCTGCGCGGCACCCGGCCCCACAACGCGAAACTGGAGATACAGAGCATCCACCTCCGCATCATAGTAAATTTTCATCTTATTCCTCCACTTTCTCACTTCCGTAGTACACCAGAACCGTCACCACAACAATTTTATCAAACTCTTCCGCAAAAATGACATGCACTGTTTTATAGAGATATACCTTATGGTCTACCGGTGATGGTCGTCCATAGACAAAAGTTCGGCGCGCCTGATACTTCCCAGCCCGTGCTGATTCCCACGGGCTTCCTTGAATTGTCTGAATGACCTCCGCATCGGTTGCACCGCGCAGATACATCCTGTATCGGGCATGCCGTGAAAAGTGAATCGGTTTCACCCTCGTCAAATCATCCGCCATCGGTCATTGGTCATTTGGTCATTGGTCATTTAACCTGGTCATTGGTCATTTAATCTGCGCCAGCACCTGCTCATCCTTATACGCCACCAACTGGATGGCCTTCGCCGGGCACTCCGCCGTGCAGGTCCCGCAGCCCTGGCAGAGCGCGGGCTCAATGTAGGCCGCGCCCCGGATGCCGCCCACGCCGATGTCCGTGTAGCGCACCTTCGGAATCCCGAACGGGCAGGCCCGCACGCAGGTCAGACAGCCCACACATTTGGACTGGTCCACCCGGGCCACCACGCCGCCGATGTAGAACTTATCCTTCGTCAGGACGGTCAGCGCACGGCCTGCGGTCGCCTGGGCGTTGGCGATGCACTCCTCAATGAACTTGGGGTAGTGGGCCATGCCGCAGACGAAAATCCCCTCGCCGACGAAGTCCATGGGCCGCATCTTCAGGTGGGCCTCCATGAAGAAGCCCTCCCGCGAGAGGGGCACGTCCAGGATGCGGGCCAGGCGCTCCGTCCCCTCCGAGGGCAGGACCGCCATGCTCAGCGAGACCAGGTTGGGATAGAGGGCCACCTCCCGCCGCAGCGACGGGTCCCAGGCCACCAGTTCCAACTGCGGCCCGACGGAGCGGATGGTGGGCATGTGCTCGTCATCGTAGCGCATAAAGATGACGCCCCGGCGCCGCGCCTCGGTGTAGACCGCCTCCCGGAAGCCGTAGGTGACGATGTCCCGATACAGCACCACCACCCGGCAATCCGGGTTGAGCATCTTGATGCGGATGGCGTTCTTCATCGTGTTGGTGCAGCAGATGCGGCTGCAGTAGCCCACCTCCCCCTCGGGCCAGACGCACTGGATGAAGACGACGGTGTCCAGATCAGCGATGCGCTCCGGGCGGTGGACAATCATCTGCTCCAGTTCCATAGAGGTGACGACGCGCGGGTCCCGCCCGTACATGTAGACCGACCCGCGCCACTCCCGTCCGCCCGTAGCGACAATGGTCACGCCGTGGCGGACCTCCGTCTCCACCGTCTCGCCGGTGCGGGTGGTGGTGCGCAGGACGGAGCGGTACTCCCCCACCCGGCCCGTATGGGAGACGACCTCGGTGCGGGTGAGGACGCGGATGCGCTCATGGCCCACCACCCGGTTGACCAGGTCCCGCAGGAGCCGCTGGGGGTCCTCCCCCTCCGCCACGTAGTAGACATAGCGCAGGTTGCCGCCCAGTTCCGGCTCCCGCTCCACCAGCACCACCTCGTAGCCGGCGTCGGCGATGGTGAGGGCCGCGGTCATCCCGGAGACGCCGCCACCGATGACCAGCGCGCGCGGCTCCGGCACAACGGCCTCCTTGTAGACGGGCTCCGCCAGCCGCACGCGCGCCAGCGCTGTCGCCAGCATCGCCTTCGCCTTGCGCGTCGCCCCCTCGGGGTCGTCCACGTGCACCCACGCGCAGTGCTCCCGCAGGTTGACCATTTCCATAAGATACGGGTTCAGTCCGGCCTGTCGGGTGACTTTCTGGAAGAGCGGCTCGTGGGTCCGGTGGCTGCACGCGCCGACCACGACCCGGTTCAGGTTGTGCTCCCGGATGGCCGCCCGGATGGCGTCCTGTCCGGCGTCAAAACAGCCGTAGTCCACCACCTGGACGTGGGCCACGTCCGGCTGGGTGCGGGCCCAGGCCGCCACGTCCTCCACGTCAATCACGCCGTCCAGCGTGGGCGTACAGCGGCAGAGGAAGACGCCCACCCGCGGCGGTTCGCCGCGCACGTCCCGCTCCGGCACGAATCCGTCCGGTCTCCAGAGGAAGGGGTATTCCCGGCTGGACGGGTGTTCGCCCAGGTGCTCCCGCAGCAGCCGCATCACGTCGCCTGCGGCGCCCGCCGCGTCTATGATGGTCTCCGCAATCTCCTTGGGCGACTGGAAGGTCCCGCAGACGTAGATGCCGGGCCGACTGGTCTCCAGCGGGTTGAACTTATCGGTCTCGCAGAAGCCGTAGGGGTTCAGGTCAATGCCCAGCACGCGCGCCAGGTCGCGGGCCCCGTCCGGCGGGCGGGAGCCCAGAGAGAGGACCACCAGGTCAAACCGGTCCTCCCGCATCCGGCCCTCCTCGTCCGGATAGCGGAGAATCAGGTCGTGGGTGAGCGGGTCCTCTTTGACCGCCGAGATGCGGCAGCGGGTGTACTCCACCTGATACTTGTGCTGGGCCTCCTCGTAGTAGGCGTTGAACTCTTTGTTGAAGGCCCGCTCGTCCATGATGAAAATCTGGCAGTGGACGCCCGGGATGCGCTCTTTGGCGATCATGGCCTCTTTGGTGGCATACATACAGCAGATGGACGAGCAGTAGGGGTATTTCTGGTCCCGTGAGCCCACGCACTGCAGCCAGGCGATGCGCTTCGGGGGTTTCCCGTCGGACGGGCGCAGGACGACGCCCTCGGTGGGGCCGGACCGGCTGGCCAGCCGCTCGTACTGCATGGAGTGGATGACGTTGGGGAAGCGGCCGTAGCCCAGTTCGCCGTACTCCTCGGGGTCGGAGAGGGCATAGCCCATGGAGAGGATGATGGCACCGACGTTCAGGTCCCGCTCATAGGGCTCCTCGTCCAGGTTCACCGCGCCCGTCGGGCAGACGGCCACGCACCGCCTGCAGGTATCGCAACGGGGGACCTTGTCCACCACGTAGGAGTCCGGCAGCGCGCGGGGGGCCATTTTGTAGATGGCCTTGCGGGTGACCAGTTCCTCCTCAAAGAAACTGGGCAGGTCCACCGGACAGACGGCGGCGCAGAGGCCGCAGTTGATGCACTTCTCCGGGTCCACGTAAGTGGGCCGGTGCCGCACGGTGACGGTGAAATCGCCCGCCCGACCCTCCACCCGGATCAGGTCGGTGTTGGTGAGAATCTCAATGTTGGGGTGGCGGTTGAAGTCCAGGAAGGCCGGCGAGATAGAGGGCCGCGTGCAGCCGTAGCCGTGGTCGGAGGTGCCCCGGCAGAGGACGCAGTCGTGGGTGGGGAACATGTAGCCCAGTTGGGCCACCCGCCCGCCCAGCCAGGGGAGACTCTCCACCAGGTAGACCTTCAGGCCGGCCTCGGCCAGGTCTATCGCGGCGCGCATCCCGCCGACGCCGCCGCCGACCACCAGGACGGATGATGTGGGATGGTGTGGAATTGCCATACGGGTCCTCGCGTGCTATAATGGTCAATACAACGCATCAGGGAAGGGAGAAAGATGGCTCGCGAAATTTTTGTTCAGACGACTCCCCAGGGCATCCTGATCACTTCGCCGATTTTCCGGGAATGGGAAGAGGTTGAAGTGATTCAGGACGGAGAGCGCATCATCCTTCAACCCAGACGGGCAATAGAGCACCGCCCGATTGCGTACCACCCCGCCTTCGGTCTCTGGGCAGACCGGGAAGAAGGGGACAGCGTACAACTGGCTGATACCCTTCGGAGCCGATTGGAGCATCGGCAAGATGTTTCTTCCTGAAGCCCGTCTGATAGATACCAACATCCTGGTGGACCTCCTGCGTGGCCGGGAAGAGGCCCGCCAGTGGATTGATCAATTGCCCAATGAGGGGCGCTGCATCTCTGTTGTCACAGCGGCCGAGTTGCTGGCGGGAGCCCGCTCAGCCCGTGAGCAAAGCCTCATAGAAGAGGAACTCGCCCTCTACCAGATTCTCTGGTTACAGGAGCCAATCTCCCGCCTGGCACTGGAGTGGTATAAACGCTTTCACCTTCGGTATGGCGTGGGCTTTCTGGATTGTCTGATCGGAGCGACCGCTCTCTTTTATGAGCTGACCCTTGCCACTTTGAACGAACGGCACTTTGCTCCTCTCCCCGACCTTCGGGTAGAACGCCCCTACTGACGCCGGGTGTAATCCGGCAATAGTATGGGCGACACCACCCCCGTATTCACCCCCGCCTCCTCCAGTTCGCGGTTCCACCTTTCCAGATGGGCCAGGGTGGGCCGGCCCGGTTGGACCTGGTGGGCATAGAGCGCGGCGTTGCGGCCTGACCGTCGGCCAAAGACCAGAATCTCCAGCAGGGAGTTGCCCATGAGCCGGTTGTGGCCGTGGACGCCCGCGCTGACCTCCCCGGCGATGTAGAGGCCGGGGATCACGGTGGAGCCGTCGGCCCGGAGCCGCACCCCGCCGTTCTGGTAGTGCAGGGTCGGATAGACCAGTATCGGCTCCTTCGTGATGTCAATCCCGAAGCGGGCGAACTGGCGCACCATAGCCGGAAGCGCCCGCTGGATGGTGCCGGGGCCGTGGATGATGTCTATCATCGGCGAGTCCAGCCAGACGCCCACCTGCCCGGTCGGGGTGACGACGCCGTTGCACCGCGCGCACTCCCGGATGAAGGCCGCCGACTCCACATCGCGCGGCTCCAGCGGATAGACGAACTGCTCGCCATATTTGTTGACGACCTGTGCCCCCAGCCCGCGCACTTTCTCCGTGACCAGCAGTCCCAGAATCTGCTCCGGGAACGCCGCGCCAGTGGGGTGGTACTGCATGGACTCCAGGTAGCCCAGGGGCGCGCCGGCCCGATAGGCCAGGACGACGCCGTCGGCGGTAGCGCCGTAGTGATTGGTGGTGGGGAAGCCCTGGTAGTGGAGCCGCCCGCCGCCGCCCGTCGCCAGCACGACGGCCTTCGCCTTGATGTAGCCCTTCGCGCCCGTCTCCAGGTTCATCACCACCGCGCCAGCGACCTGCCCCTTGTCGTCCAGCACCAGTTCTATGGCCGGAGAGAACTCTATCACCGTGATGTCCGGCTCCCGATTGCGGACCTCGTCCCGCAGGACACGCATAATCTCCGCGCCGGTGTAGTCGCGGGCCGAGTGCATCCGTTTGCGGCTGGTGCCGCCGCCGTGGGCCTCCACCATGGTCCCGTCCGGCTCTTTGTCAAACATCATTCCCAGGTCTTCCAGCCATTTAATGACGAAAGGAGCGTCCATCACCAGCGCCTCCACCAGTTCGGGGACGTTGGTGAAGTGCCCGCCGCCGATGACGTCCAGGTAGTGAATGGCCGGACTGTCGTTGGGACGGTCGGCGGCTTGGATGCCGCCCTGGGCCATCATGGTGTTGGCGTCGCCGAAGCGGAGTTTGGTCACCAGGATGACCTTCGCGCCGTGCTCCTGGGCCAGGAGCGCCGCCGACGCGCCGGCCCCGCCGCCGCCGATAACCAGGACGTCGGTCTCGGCGATGGGGCTGGCAAGGTCAAAGTCCGGGCCGATGTGGGGCCGGCCCTCCACGATGTCCGCCAGTTCCAGCGGCATCTTCTGGCCCTTGCTGACGCCAACGCGAATGGTGCGGAAGGTCTCATCTTTGTAGTCGGGGTGGTAGGCCTTCAGGATTGCCTCCCGCTCCTCCAGCGTCATCGTGGGAAAGGTTTCTTTCAGACGCCGGGGGCGGGTCGCCTCCACCAGTCGGAGAGACTCCTGCATTTCCGGCGGATAACCGCTCATCGCTCACTCCTGTGTGGCTTTGGTGCACAAATCTGGACAACTGGGCAGGGTTGAGGTATAATGATTATTATGAAGAGGAGAAAACATTCCCAACCCCAGCAACAAAAACAGCAAAAGCGGAGAAAGAAGACCCGGAAGAC
>Ga0308395_1000738_pt1 | contig 24477 bp, 21 predicted proteins | sample Hotspr20SampleP4_FD_202097 | JGI IMG/M metagenome (GOLD analysis project Ga0308395, IMG submission 202097) | Hot spring phototrophic mat microbial communities from Mushroom Spring, Yellowstone National Park, Wyoming, United States - 20050930_P4 ...
TATATCCCACCCCCAGGGTCACATTTGCGACCCTCCACCTGTTCCCCTGCGCCCAAGTTGCGATACATCCCCTCCACCGCCTGGCGCATCCGCGCCAGCAGCTCCGGCCCGCCCAGCACGACGCAATACTGTCCGTAGCTCAGCAGCACCCGCTCGGCATAGAACAAATCCTGCGTCTTGCCGCGCACCTCCGCCGTCCCATCCTCGCGCTGGATGACTTCCATCTCCTCAAAGTGCCGGCTCACCTTGCCGCGCCCCAGCGGCGGCAACAGCCGATAATGCACCTCGTAACGCGGCGGTTTGTTCGTCGGCAGTTGGCCGATCACATTCGGCAATACCTGTAGGCCGTCGTCATCTTGGATATACGCGATGCGAAAGCGCGTCGGCTCACCGGCTGCGGCTGGATCCGGCTGCGGGATCACGTAACCCAGGAGATACAGATGCCCGCGCTGGTGCACAATGCGCGCCGGCGCGACGCGAAATCGCCTGGGCTTGCGATCTTCATAACGGGGCGAGAGGTAGTTAAACTGGAGCAAGCGCTTCTGCGCCTTGGCCCGTTGGACATGCTCCCACACGCGCGGCGGGATGGGGTGAGGATCGAGGTGCTTCAAGATATCGAGGGTGACGAGGGCTTCAGGGGCTTGCAGCGCTGCTTGTTGCTCAGGCGGCAGCCAGCGCGCGATCGCGTCGAGAAAGCAGCAGACGTTGGCGTAATCCGGCTGGCCCTCGCAAGTCAGCTTTAGCGCGACCATGCCATCTAGCGCTGACGGCGGGAGAGTCAGGCTTAGAAACGGACCAGGGTTCTCCAGCGCATACTTGCCATTCGCGTAGACGAGCGTTATGCCGAAGATGCGCCGCAGCCGCCGCATATCTCGTTTAAATGCCTCGCGCTGCGCCGCCGGCGATGCTGGATATGCTCCCGGCAGCTCGCGTTGAACCGCGTGAATCAGCTCCCGCTTGCTCGCTGCGCCCTGCTTTAGCCTATTCAGTAACCATAGGCATCGGGTGATGACAGACTGGTGGCCCGCGCGATTGCCGCGTCCCCTCGCCAGCTTAAAAGTCAAAGTCATTGCGCGAAGTATATCTCAGACAAGCAAAAGCGCAGCGACTCATAGAGGTGAGAGCAGGAGAACTATTGATGAAACACCCTTGTCATACTATATCCTTATGTGAGCATACTCCTCTTATAATCTTTCTACGCACTACACTTAGTTCATCGAAAGTGCGCGCTTAGTATGGAGATATGCAGAGCACGTTATCCAAGGGTAAGTGTCAGCGCTGCGACGGTCAGGAGGTGTGCAAAGCTAGGTATCTCGGTAGTCATGCCGCTCCTGCCTTGTATCGCTCTGAATTTAAGCACGCCCACGCGCGTATAATCCCGCACTGCATCCTATCTGCCCACTGCATACCTGAACATGGCAAAGATCACCCCGCGCTCGCAGGACTTCTCAGAGTGGTACCTTGACGTGATCCGCGAAGCCGACCTGGCTGACTATGCGCCGGTGCGCGGCTGCATCGTCGTCAAGCCCTACGGCTGGACCATCTACGAATACATGCGCGACTACCTGGACAAGCGCTTTAAGGAGACCGGACACGTCAACGCGGCTTTTCCGTTGTTCATTCCAATGAGCTTCATCCAGAAAGAAGCCCACCACGTCCAGGGATTCGCGCCCGAGCTGGCGGTTGTGACGCATGGTGGTGGCGAGAAATTGGAAGAGCCGCTCGTCGTCCGCCCCACCAGCGAGACCATCATCGGCTACTCCTATGCCCAGTGGATCAAAAGCTACCGCGACCTGCCGGTGCTCATCAACTGCTGGAACAGCGTAGTGCGCTGGGAGAAGCGCACCAAGCCCTTCCTGCGGACGATGGAGTTTTACTGGCAGGAAGGACACACCGCCCACGCCACGCACGAAGACGCGCTGGCCGAGGTGCTGCGCATGCTGGACGTGTACTACGCCCACATGCGCGAGGACTGCGCCCTGCCCGGCTTTCGCGGTCGCAAGAGCATCCACGAACGCTTCGCCGGCGCGATCAACACCTTCTCTGTGGAGACCATGATGGGCGACAAGCGCTCGTTGCAGAGCTGCACCAGCCACGACTTGGGCCAGAACTTCGCCCGTGCCTTTGAGATCAAATACCTGGACCGCGACAACACCGAGAAGTATTGCTGGACCACGTCCTGGGGATTAAGCTGGCGGCTGCTAGGCGCGGTGATCATGGTGCATGGTGATGATCAGGGACTGCGGCTGCCGCCCAAGATCGCGCCGATTCAAGTGGTGATCGTGCCGATCTTCAAGAACGATGCCGAGCGCTCGCAGGTCCTTGAAGCAGCGGAAAGAATCTCACAAACGCTCAAAGCAGCCGGCCTGCGGGTGAAGCTGGACGACCGCGACGAGACGCCTGGCTATAAGTTTAACGACTGGGAGATGCGCGGCGTGCCAGTGCGCGTCGAGATCGGCCCCAGAGATGTGGCCAATCGCAGCGTCATGGTCGCTCGGCGCGACCTGCCCGGCAAAGCCGGCAAGGCCTCCATAGGCATGGACGGCCTGAGTGAGCACATTCATGCGCTGCTCGGCGCGATTCATCAGTCCCTGCTCAAGCAGGCTGAGGACTTTCAAAACCGCAACGTGCATGAATGCTCCTCCTGGGAAGAAGTGAAAGAGGCTGTGCAAGATGGCTGGGCCTTGGCGCCGCTGGAGGACAACCCCGCCAACGACGAGTTCATCCGCGAACACCTCACCGCCAAGACCCTGAACTTCCCGCTCGACCAGCCCAAGGGCGAATGGACCTGCGTGGTGAGCGGTAAAACGGTGCACGAGCGCGCCCTCATTGGCAAGTCGTATTAAACCCAGCCTTCGCTGGGCAAAACGCACACCGCCAGGCCAACGCGCGTCACTTGTGCCTGCGCGTGAAGAAGCCTGGCGGTGAAGCAAACTAGCGGGCTTGCTCGTCGCGTCGCTCGGTGCGGTGCTCGGGCAGGTAGCTTTCCTCCACGGCGTTCCTGTCGGTTGCCAGGAACAGCGCGAACAACCCGACCGAGCCGAGGAGCAGCGTGACGACGCACAGCAGGGCTTCGGTGCTTGGGATCAACATCTCTGAATTCCTCCTTTTACCTCATGCGCCCGGCACTTCGGTCAGGCCGGCGAAGGCCGACCGACCACGGGCGCTAACGACAAACGACTCGCGCGGGATCAGCGCAAGCATCGCCAGGGCAATGACGATGAGGCCCATCTCAGCCATATACACAGCGGTATAACCGCGCGCAACATCGCCGGTGAGGCGGGCGACCACGTCGCGCAGATTGCTGCCGGCCAGGGCAGCAAAGCCGGCTGCCGAGGTCTGAACCAGTCCCCATACGCCGACGTACATCCCAGCCGTCTTGATGTCGGCGAGGTAGGCGATCAGCGACAAGGTGGAGATCAAGAATAAGCCGCTGGCGATGCCGACGACCCCAGCGCCGGCAGCGAACATCACGACCGACTTTACGGTGCTGGCCGCTGTGATTAAGGCAAAGCCGGCCAAGCCGACCAGGCATCCCACTAGCGTCACCGGCAGCGGCGAATCCAGGCGCGGCATGACCTGCCAAGCGATCAACATGGCGATCAACATGCCAATGCCCCACAGGGCCGTCAGGCGAGTGGTCGCTGCCACGCTCATGCCCAGAACTTGGCCACCGTATGGCTCCAGCAAGATATCCTGCGCAGTCAGCCCTAGCGTGCCGAAGAACAACATGGCGAAGAACAGGCGCATCTTGCGCGCGCTCAGCAGCGCCCAGATCTGGCTCGAGAAATCCTCTGCGTCATCTTCAAGCTCCACTGGGCGATCCTGTTTCCAGATCGCGGTGACAGCGAGGACCAGGAAGATCACCGAGGCGGACTGCATCACCTGGATCAGCTTGATCGGATGGAAGTCCTCAAGGAAGAAGCCGATCACAAACGCGCTGATGATCTGGCCGATGATCAGTGCGATCCATAGCAAGACCATCGCGCGGCTGCGCTCGTGCTTGGGTGTGAGGTCGGTAACCAGCGCCAAGTAGCCGGTTTGCCCCACGTGCGTCCCCAGGGCGTAGAGCAGGAAAATCAAGGTGCAGAAGAAGATGGCCACTGGGAAGGGCACGTCGCTGTTCAACTGCGAGGCTTTGCTGAGCAACAGCAGCGAGAACGGCGCAGCCGATAGGCCGCAGAACACCATCATCGTGCCATACCATGCGTATGGCAGGCGACGGTAACCAAAGGTCTTCTTCTCGCGGTCAGAGCGAAAGCCCATCAGCGCGCGGACGGGCGCGACGAACAGCCCCAGGCTGAGCAGCCAGCCCACGATGCCGGCTGGGATCTGCTCCTCGGCGATCAGCACGCGGTTCAGCGCGCCGTTGAACACCACCACGCTGAATCCCAGGCCGAGCTGGAACAGACTAAGGCGCAGGAGCCGCTTGCTGACCATCGCGCTCAATCTCCTCCGGAGGAGACGAAGGATGGGAGGGCACTGGCCTGCCCTCTCCATCCTTCGTTCCCGTCAACGTCCTTCCTCCGCGACGTCAATTCTTCGGCAGCTTGGGCTTCGGCAGCGGCAGGTCCACCAGCGGCCGAATCTCCGGGTCGCTCACCTGGCGCGGGATCTCATCGGCAGCCGGCAGGTAGGCGCCAGGCGGCACCACATACCCGCGATGGCACATCCAGCAGTTGGGCTGGGCGTAGTCGCCGCGGTTCGGGTCGGTCTTGGGCATTTGCGGGAACCAGTTGATGGCGATGTCCTGGATCATGCCGACCATGTGACGGGACTGGGACTTCGGCCACTTAAAGGTGCCTTCGGCAGTCACGTATGACTTGAAGTAGCCGCCATAGTGACAGAAGTCGCACCCCACGTTCAGCGCCACGTTCATGTGGTACATCGCAGCCTGGTTGCGGTAGGTGTCGTTCAAGCCGGGCGGCGTGTCCCTGGTCGCGGTGACCTGGAAGTAGTTCACTTCGCCGTTGGCATCCGGTCGCGCAGCCAGCAGCTTGTCGTCCACAATCTCATAGCTGGCCGGCGGCTTGCCGTTGAGGGTAATCCCGTAGTGCTTCATGTCGTATTGGGTCGGGTTGCCTCCGCCGGCGATGCCAAACTTGGCCAGGTTCTCCAGGGTCGGGTTGTTCTTCTCCGTTGAGTTCCAGAACTGCGCCTGGCCGTTGTGACAGGTGGCGCACTGAAGCTGGTAGAGCGGCTGCCCTTCGGGCCGCGGGATGCTGTTGATCCACTTGTTCTGAAGCTCGAACTGCATGATCAGCATCGCCTTGGCCACTGTCTTCTGCGGCTTATCGTAGGCGGCGAAGTTCTGAAGGTTGTGGCAGTACTCGCAGCTCTGCCCAACGCCGGGGGTGAAGTACTTGCTCATATACGCAAACACCTTGGCCGTGGAGTTGTATTCCTCGCCCAAGTACTTCGTGAGCACTTGTACGTTCACCGTGCGCGGGTTCTGCTGCTGCCAGACGTTGTAAGCCTGGAGCGCCTCAGCACTTGGCTGGGCCAGCGTCTTGTTGTTCCGACGTAGATACTCTACGAAGTCCACCTGTTGAACGCCGGCGTAGTTGTATGTGCTCTCAGCGCGGAAGCCCTGGAACGCGCGCCAGTCAGCCAGCGCCAGCGAGATCGCGATCACGCCCCCTAGGGCGAGGATGGTGAAAGCCACCAGGCCAACCAGCTCGCCGCGCAGGATCTGTCGCTGCCGCTCGTCATAGACGGCCACAGCACCAGGTGGGGGAGCAGGGAAGTTCTCATTTTCAACCATCGCAACCCTCCTTCTAGGGCGCACATGCCGCCTGCGCAGCCGGCGTGATGCCAGCGCGGCAGGCCCACAGATACCAGTTCGGTTCCACCGGACCGCTGAAGAGCACGCCAAGCGCGCCGGCCACAGCAGTGAGGGTGGCGAAGCCCAGCGCCCACTGGTGGATGCTGTAGGCCGTGGCGTTGAAGCCCATCACCCACCGCCAGAGCAACTGCGAGCGATGCGTGCCTTCGTCGCTCTTCTCGATCTCATCAATCTCGCGGTGCGCCCCATAGGCCAGCGTGGCCAGGATAGTGCCTCCGTGCATGGCCAGGATCAGCGTGCTGCCCAGCAGGCCATAAATCGAAAGCATGTGGAACGGGTTGTAGTAGAAGTTGCCATACTTGACGCTGAAGTGGTTGGTCCACAGCAAGATGCCGCGCAGCCCGTGCGGCGGCGCCTCGTTCCATGAATTCACCCAGATCGGGTGGATGATGTAGATGGCCGCATAGAGGAACAGCGCCGCGCTGAAGGCGATCGGCACCATCGGGCGCAGGCCATTGGCCACTGCCCGCGTCCAGATGCGGATGGTCCAGAACACCAGCGTCAGCGAGAGGAACAGCGTCGCGAGCTGCCAGTAGCCGCCCTCCTGTAGAGGCGCCATGCGCAGCCCATACGACGGCGGCGGCGGATAGAGGGTAAGCACCGGCAGCTCGCGCAAAAAGCGAATGGGGTTATAGCCCACCTGCTCGCCGAATCCGATCGCCGTGATGAACACGCAGAGCAGATAGGAGAAGAACGCCAGCGCACCCCACATGCCCAGGTAGATCGGCCCCACCTGGGTATCCGCCAGCCCTTCCAGAAAGCGGATATACCGCACCGTCTTGGTGCGCCGCTCAAAGCTCTCACGATAGACTTCCGTAGCCATAGCTTCTCCATTTCACGTGGGACGATGGCGCGTGGCCACCTTCCCCACGACGACTAGTTGAACCCGAAGCCCTTCCACCACGGAGCGTAATCCCAGAAGTTCCAGAACCCGCTCCAATCCTGCACCACCGTCCCCGACAACACAAAGCACAGGTTGCTCATCAACACGGACATCACCGCAGCCCAGAAAGCCAGGCGGTGAATGCCGACCTCTCCGATGCTGTAACCGAAGAAGTCCCAGTAAAAGCGGTTGACGTTCTCCTCGGTCACGCCCTCGCTCTTCTTGCGGGCTGCGCTGAGGATGGTCGCCCCGTGGAGGGAGAGCACGAATGCGCTGCCGAACAGCAGGGTGATGCCGATGGCGTGGAACGGGTTATAGAAGAAGTTGTAGTAGCGATAGCCAAAGACCGATAGCCAGTCCAGGTGTGGAATCACGCCCAGCGGGAAGCCCTCTGACCAACTGCCCAGCAGGATCGGGCGCACGATCTGGATGGTCACCCAGGAAGACAACACCGCCCCGAAGGCGATCGGCACCTGATAGCCGATCTTCAACAGGCGCGAGATGTCGATCTGGCGCATCATCCAGGCGAAGAACGTCACCGTGGCGCAGAAGACCACGAAGAGCCACCAGAAGCCCTTGCTCCCGTCGAAGGTGATGCTCAGACCTACCTCAGGTGGCGGAGGGTAAATCTGTCCACGGATGAAGTTCAGCAGCGGGTTATTGGTCCGGTTAGGGTCAACGAACAACACTTGCCAGAACCACACCCCAGCGCCCAGCACGCCAAAGATGAGGGCGACGACGCCCCAAAAACCCAGATAGAAACGCCCAATCCAGATTTTAAGCAGGCCAAAGGAGGCACGCGCAGGGACTTCCATTGCCTCCTGGCGATACTTCGCCTCGAACGACAACATAGACTCACCTCCTTGGGTCCAGCGTCCGAGGGCGTGTTTCCGTGCGCGCTGACAGCGAGCGAGGAAGGACGATAAATGAATGATGAAATAACCTGTGAACCCTGCGCTGCTACACGCACCTAGAACGCGCCTCGTCGGCCTGACCCTGATGTAAAGAAGCCGGTGGTGGATGCACCGCTGCCTGTCCCTCCGGCTCGCTTGCGACGTGCGCAGCGATGCATCCCGCCACCGGCTAATAATGACTTACTTCAGCCAGAACGTGTTCCAACTCGAGCTCAAGAGCACGAAGTGGATCAGCAGCGTGGTCAGCACCGCAGCCACGACGTAGATCCCCAGCGCGGTCTTGAAGTCTATGAACTTCGGATCTCTCATGTTTGCTCACCTCCTGTCAACGAGAACGCTGCGCTTACGGGTTCGGCGAGATCCACGGCTTGTACATGGCGATGATGATGTGGATGATGCCGGCCAAGACGAAGAACAGCCATGAACCCAGCACGACGAGCTGGTGCTGTAGCCACTCCTCATTGGTGAACAGTGGCCGCCAGCGCTCCGGAACCTTGTCGTTCATCTGCTTTGTCACCTCCTTTGTTCGAGATTTCTGTGCGAGCCTTCGGGCCAGCTATTTAAGATTGTATGATGTCCAGACCAGTTGTCAACTGGTCAACTGTCCAGATTCGAGTCGCAGACGGGGATGCAGAAGCGCTGCGACAACGACGATCGCTCAGGGGTGCATTCGCAAAGTTTGATCTCACCGTGGAGGCGCCGAGAACGCAGAAGAAAGTGTGCCCCTGCTCGGCACAGCTAACCCACGACCATCCGCGCGATGGATCAGCGCATCGCGCGCGCCAAACTGACGATATCACTCAACACGCCGCTGGCCGTGACTTCCTGGCCGGCGCCGCGCCCGCTTATCGCAAGCGGATTGTCGCTGAAGTGGCGCGTGTGGAAGATGACGACGCTGTCGCTGCTCCGAATACCGCCCAGCTTGCTCTCTGGATCGACGCCCACCAGGCCGACGCGCAGCCGCCCATCCTGAATCTCGGCGGCGTAACGCAGCCGGTGGCCGTTGGCAGTCAGCGCGTCCGCTCGCTGACGCATCGGCGCATCGAGCGCGTCCAGCGCGTTTAGGAATGCTTCAACGCTCATGTGATCCATCTCGGCCGGATAGAGCGACTCTACCGCGACATCGCTCATGTTCAGCCGATAGCCCAACATGCGGGCGAGGATGAGCGCCTTGCGCGCTGCGTCCAGCCCGCCCAGGTCTTGCCTGGGGTCTGGCTCGGTGTAGCCCTGAGCTTTCGCCTCGCGCACGGCTGCGCTAAACAGCCGCCCAGCCTCGAGCTGGGCGCACAGAAACCCCAGCGTGCCGCTCAAGGCGCCTTCGATCCGCAACACATCGTCACCGCTATCCAGCAGGGTGTTCAGCGCGCTGATGACGGGCAGCGCTGCGCCACAGGTCGTCTCCCAGCGCGATCGGTCATCAGCCAGCGCATCCCACCAGTCGAGCGGCCCAGCGAGCGGCAGCTTGTTGGCCAACACCACGCCCATGCCGCGCGCTTTGGCTGCCAGCAGCAGCGGCACAGTGGACTCGGTGGCAGTGGTGTCCACAACGATCGTATTGCTCGGCAAGGCGCTGGGCAGATCAACCAGCGGTGGGTCGCTGCTCAAACGTTCACCGCGACTTTTGCGCGCAACCAGGTCAAAGAGTCGATCATCGGCCAGTCCTGCCAGGTCAATCAGCGCCGACGCGCTATCGGCGACGCCTACAACGACGAGGCGCAGCCGGCTGCGCTCGGCATGACGTGGGCGGGCGGCCACGATCTGGCGCGCCAGCGCGCGCCCTACGCCGCCCAGCCCCAGAAGAAGCAAGGGTTGCGGTTGAAGTGCTGACATGCGCTGTCAGGCGCAGTATAATCTTCACCAGACGCAACTCCGACCCGCAACTGTGCTATCTACGCTATGCGACGCTGGCGCGACAGCTTCTACAAAGACGCTTGACGAGAAGCGCGCAGATCTCGCTGCTGACCGATGCGCTGTGACGCTGCGCCTATCCCCTCAACATCAACCTTCCTGCTCCCCCAACCCTGAGCTCGCACATCCATGTCAGCCAAGCCTTTGAAGTGGGTGCCGATCGGCGGCCTCGGTGAGGTCGGCAAGAACATGATGATGTTCGAATACGACGACGAGATTTTGCTGATCGACGCCGGCATCATGTTCCCAGAATCCGACATGTTAGGGATAGACGCGGTGATCCCCGACTATGGCTTTCTGAAGAGCCGCCGCAGCCGGGTGCGAGCCCTGATCGTCACACACGGTCACGAAGATCACACTGGCGCGATCACGCATGTGGTGCGCGATTTCCCCGGCGTGCCGATCTACGCCACGCCGCTCACCCGCGGATTGCTGGAGGTGAAACTAAAGGACGCTAAGCTACTTGACCGCTCCAAGCTCTACACTGTGGCCACCGACGGCGAGTTCACGGTCGGGCCGTTCAAGGTCGAGTTCTTCCGCATGTGCCACAGCATCCCTGACAACGTGGGATTGGCCATCACCACGCCAGCCGGCTTGGTAGTGCATAGCGGGGACTTCAAGTTCGATCACACGCCAGTGGACGGCAAGCCATCGAACTTCCCCAAACTGGCGGAGTTCGCCGGTCGCGGTGTGCTGGCGCTGTTCGCAGACAGCACCAACGCTGAGATCGCCGGCACCACGCCCAGCGAACGCGCCATCGAGCCGACGTTCGATCAGGTCTTCCGCAACGCGGAGGGGCGCATCATCGTCGCAACCTTCGCTTCGCTGATCTCGCGCATCCAGCAGGTCGTCAATGTGTGTGAGGCGCACGGCCGCCGGCTGGCCCTGGCCGGCGCCAGCATGGTCGAGAACGTAAAGATAGCGCAAAAGATGGGCTACCTCAATATCCCGGAGGGCATGCTGGTGCGCCTGGAAGAGGCCAATAAGCTAGACCCTTGCAACGTCGCCATCATGGCCACTGGCACGCAAGGCGAGCCGAGCGCGGTGCTTGGGCGCATGGCGGTGGGCAAACACCCAATTATCAGCGTGCGGCCAGGCGACACGATCATCATGTCTGCGCACCCCATCCCAGGCAACGAGGAATACATTCACCGCATCATTAATCGCCTATTCCAGAAAGGGGCAGATGTGCTCTACGACCCAGTCGCCAAGGTGCACGTCTCAGGGCACGCCAGCCAGGAAGAGCAAAAGCTCTTGCTGAGCTTGCTGCGACCGCAATACTTCATCCCCATCCATGGCGAACTGAGGATGCTAAAAGCTCACGCACGACTGGCTTACGACCTGGGCTTCTCGCCAGACCGCGTGTTCGTCGTTGAGAACGGCACGCCCATCGAATTCGCCGACGGCCAAGCTCGTCAGCTCAGCCGCATCCCCGGCGGCTACGTCTTCGTCGATGGGAGCGGCGTGGGAGATATTGACAAGTCCGTGATTCGCGATCGCGAAGCGCTCGCCCGCGAAGGGTTTATCGTGGCCGTGTTGCGCCGAGATAAGGATGGCCGATTAACGCAGAAGCCTGAGATCATCACGCGTGGCCTCATCTACATGCAGGAGGCGGAATCGCTGAACAAGGCCTTATCGCAGGCTGTGTTGGGCGAGCTGCGCCAGCTCGACGAGCATGCTGCTGAAGAGACCATCCGCGGCCGAGTGACCGATGCGCTGAGCAAAACCGTTTATAACGAGACGCGCCGGCGACCAATGATCATCGTGATCGTGGCTTGACCTCGCCAGTGGAATCCTTGCACCCATCGTCGTCAGGCGGCGCGCCCTGCGGGAAGAGCACCAGGCCAATGCCGGCGCGAATCTGTAAGTAGCGCGGATTAGCTGGGTCAGGCTCGATCTTGCGCCGCACTCGGTGCACCAACTCATACAAGTTCTCGCGCTGCTTGGGAATACCCCACACTGCCTGCAGCACCAGCTTATGTTCACATACCTCGTTGGCATGCTGCATCAGATAACGCAACAGGCGGTATTCGGTGCGCGAGAGCATGACTGGCAGCGGCTTGCCATCTCGCCAGACAATCCCATTCGAGCTGAGCCAAAGCCCAGCAGACGCATCAGGCACTTGATCGCGCTGGCTGAGCACGGCGACCGCTCCCAACTCGGCGAAAGAGAACTCGCCAGACTGCGTCGTCTCGCTCGGGCAGCGCAGGACGACGTCGAACGAATGACCGATCCTGATCCGGTCACCGCTATTCAGCCGTACTCTGGCCCTGTGGATCATCTGATTGTTCACCAAAGTGCCATTGCGGCTGCGATCCTCCAAGAACCATACGCCATGCTCGCACGTGAGCAGGGCGTGCTCTCGTGAGGCGTGCAGGTCATCCTCCGGCAATCGAATATCATGAGGACCTGACACGCCGCGCCCAATGCGGACCGACGACGCAGTCAGTTGGTAATACGTGTCGGGCGACGTGCTCGACACCAACGAAGCAGTCATTAAGCCATTGATTTGCCCCGTCATCCGCGCTTCCTTAGAGCAGATTCTATAACCTTTCTCAACTTGGGCAAGTCTTCCTCTCAGCTTAAGATCACAAACAGAATCGTCTGTCACAAACGTTCGCAAAACAACGCGAACGCTAAACTAATGACGGCACGAAGGAAGGCGCATCTATACTCATCCTCTGCATTCATCAACAGGGCAACGCTATTTCCGAGAGCGCGCTGCCTTCGAGGTGGGGCGCATTCGCCACTGGGAGTGTTGACTTTGCGCGCATGAGACAGCCCCCATGGTTCCCGTATGCGAGGGACTGTTAAAGTGAGGCGCTCCCAGGTTATCCCTCTTGGTGATCGCATCCTCTAGGTGACCAACTTGCTGGCAGGGATGCTGTGATTCCTTTGCGTTCTTCGGTAGTGCGATCACTCCGGCGGTGAATGCGCTCAAGGCCACATGGGGGCGTTCACCAACAGGGGCATCTTCCATAAGCTATGCTGCCAGCGAAGGCAAATCTATGGAAGATGGGCGACAGCAGTGCCGTCGCCCACCCAAGGTTTTGACCCTAGCTGTGAATGCACCCGGCCACATTCAGGGCTGTGCTATAACCGCATCATGCAGCGCGCAGACTATCTCCTCATTGGCGGCACTGTCCTCACGATGGACGACGCCTTTCGCCAATATCCCGAGGGCGCTGTTGCAATCTGCGGCGAAGCGATCGCCGCAGTTGGCCCTGCCGATGACATCTCCGCCCGCTACGCAGCGGACGAAGTCATTGACTGCACCGGCTGCTGCATCATGCCTGGCCTGGTAAATTGCCACACCCACCTGCCGATGACGCTATTGCGCGGGCTGGCCGACGACCTGCGGCTGGACGTGTGGCTGTATGGCTATATGCTGCCCGTCGAGCGCAAGTTCGTCTCGCCGGAGTTTGTGGCACTGGGGACGCAACTGGCTTGCGCCGAGCTGATCCGCAGCGGCGTGACGTTCGTCAACGACATGTACTACTTCGAGGACACGATCGCGCGTACGATCGCGGATATTGGTTTGCGCGCCCTGTGCTCGCAGACGATCATGCAATTCCCCACGCCCGATGCCGCGAGCGCGGACGAGAGCTTGGAGTTCACCGAGAAATTCATCAGCGCCTGGAAGGGCCATCCGCTGATCGTGCCGGTGATCGCCCCACACGCGCCCTATACCTGCAGCGGCCCGCTGATGCGCGCCTGTGCCGAGATCGCCATTCGCCACGACGTGCCGCTGCACATCCACATCAGCGAGACCTTTCAGGAAGTGGAAGACAGCCGGCGCGAACACGGCATGCCGGTGGTGAACTGGGTCAAGAAGAACGGCGTGTTAGAAGCGAAGGTGATCGCAGCGCACTGCGTGGCAATAGATGCCGGCGAGATGCGCACCCTGCGCAACGCCGGCGCGACGGTGGCCCACAACCCCTCCGCCAACCTGAAGCTAGCCAGCGGCATCGCCAACGTCCAGCAGATGCTCAAGACCGGCCTCAACGTCGGCATTGGCACCGACGGGCCAGCCAGCAACAATGACCTCGATCACTTTGAGGAGATGCGCTTGGCTGCGCTGCTGGCCAAGGGCAGCACGCGCGATCCAGTAGCCGTGCCAGCGCGCACTGCGATGCTGATGGCCACCCGCATGGGCGCATCCGCGCTGCACATGGGCCACCTCACTGGCTCGCTGGAAGTCGGCAAGCGCGCCGACGTAATTGTGCTGGCGCTCGACCAGCTACACACCACGCCGCGTTACGCCGACATCGCCACAGGCAGCGACGCGATCTACACGCAGATCGTCTACTCCAGCAAGTCCAGCGACGTGCGAGATGTCTTCGTCAACGGCAAACCGCTCATGCGCGAGCGGACGCTGCTCACCCTGAACGAGGCTGCGATCAAGGCCCAGGCCCAGCGCATGGCCCAGCAAATTCACTTCTTCCTCGTTGCGCGCGAAGGCGACGTGCTGCGCAAGCTAGCTGCTATTGGCGGCGTGCAGCAGGAAGAATCGTTCGAGGTTCAGGTGAAAGCGCGGATAGATGACCCGCAGCCGATCATTGACATCATCAACCACAGCGGCGAGATCAGCGTCGTTCGCCACGTCCACTATCGGCAATATGACACCTACTTCTTCTTCGCCGACGAACCCTCACGCCTGCGCTATCGCGAGGACGAACGGCTGGACGACGCAGGCAACGTCATCGGCACCCGCTACCGGTTGACATTGGTGAGTGGGCAGAGCGAGCGCGAATATCCACACTCGATTCTGCTCAGCCGCGTCCGCTTCATGTCGCCGGCCGACCGCAGCCTGCGCTTCTACCGCGAATACTTCCGGCCAGCCTACGAGGTCGAAGTGCAGAAGGACCGCCTGCGCTGGGAGGTGTTCTACGACGACGAGGAGTTCTTCATTAACATTGACCGCATGGTGAACCCACCCCGCACAGGCTACTTCCTGGAAGTGAAGAGCCGCACATGGAGCAAGCGCGATGCGGAGCGCAAGGCCGAGGTGATCGGCAAGCTACTGGCGCGCTTTGGCGTCGGCGACGACGCCGTGTTACGGCAGGAATACGTCCAAATTGCGGAGGAGAGCAATGCCCAAACTGAGCGATGAACAAGTCCAGGCGCAACTTGCGCAACTCGATGGTTGGCAGCGCAACACAGCCGGCGAGATCACCAAAACCTATGTCTTCGCCGGCTTTCCCCAAGCACTGATGTTCGCTACCGCTGTAGGCGTGCTGGCTGAGGCCGCCCAGCATCACCCTGACATCATCATCAAGTGGAACAAGGTGATACTGAACCTGATCACCCACGATGCCGGCGGGCTGACCGATAAGGACTTCGCGCTGGCCAGGCAGATTGACACCACCCTGCCTCACTGAGCGCCTATCCAATAACCCGCAACACGCCAAGCAAACTTCAGTTGGTGTGCGCAGGCAGAGGTGTTTTGGTGTTAATGGATGCTCAGACGCTTCTGCGCAAGCGTGAACGGAGAAGGCTGCGTTGTAGTCGCGCTTCTTTCTCGCAGATTCAGGCGTCGGGGTCAATGCCGGCAGCGCGCAGCTTCGCAGCCAAGCGCTCAGCGCGCTCCCGCTCGGCTTTCGCGCGCGCATGCTCAGCCTCAGCGCGCTCCTCGCCAGTCAGGATGAGCCCCCCATCGCGGTCGCACCAGCGCAGCCACGTCTCCTCACTCCCCTCATAAACGCCCCGCCACAGCGCCACACCCAGGCCAACCTCCTCAAACCACCTCTCCTCCGTCCGCCGAAGCTGCCCTTGACTCAGCACATACACCCGCAGCGCCTCCGCACCTGTCCGTAGCCCAGGGTCATACACGACATACCACCCCACCCCTATCCGCCCATACGTCCCCAGCTTGCCATCCCACTGCTCCTCGCCACCCTCAGCATTCGACACTATCTCCACCACCAGCTCCGGCGGCTTCCCATACTCCCAGATGAAATACGAACGATTGGTCTTCTTCATCAGGTCAGCAGGCAAAACCACATCCAGGCTGAGAAACATGTCCGGCACAACCGGAGGCTGACGAAAAGCGTAGAACACACCAACATTCCCATCAGCGATAAAGCGCCGACCAAAGCGCGGATGCGACCAGGAGGCATACAGCGACCCAATCAGCAGGCGGGCCTGCTTGGCGGAGAAAATGTTGTCCACTGGTGTGTCGTCCTCTGTGACGATGGTCTGCATGAAGCGCTCGTAGGCGTCCAAGTAGGCCTGGCTGAGGCGCGGAAGGCCATCCGGGCCAATGACGACATCGGAATCGGGCGCAGTGACGGCGGGCAAAGCCACGCGCAGGATTGTAACACCCGAGCGCGTTCACGGTTGGAGCAGGTGCATTCACAGCCAGGGGCAAAAGCCCGGGTAGGTGACGGCAGTGCCGTCGCCCACCCTCTATAGACTTGCCTTCGCTGGCAGCATCGCTTTTGGAAGATGCCCCTATTGGTGAACGCACCCGTTGGAGCAGGTGCATTCACAGCCAGGGGCAAAACCTTAGTTTTGCCTTCGCTGGCAGCATAGCTTGTGAAAGATGCCCCTATTGGTGAACGCACCCGTTGGAGCGTTGCTACTTGCCCTCGCGGATTCAGGCGTCGGGGTCAATGCCGGCAGCGCGCAGCTTCGCAGCCAAGCGCTCAGCGCGCTCCCGCTCGGCTTCCGCGCGCGCACACTCAGCCTCAGCGCGCTCCCGCTCAGCTTCCGCACGCGCATGCTCAGCCTCGGCACGCTCCCGCTCAGCTTCCGCACGCGCACGCTCAGCCTCAGCGCGCTCCCGCTCGGCTTTCGCGCGCGCATGCTCAGCCTCAGCGCGCTCCTCGCCAGTCAGGATGAGCCCCCCATCGCGGTCGCACCAGCGCAGCCACGTCTCCTCACTCCCCTCATAAACGCCCCGCCACAGCGCCACACCCAGGCCAACCTCCTCAAACCACCTCTCCTCCGTCCGCCGAAGCTGCCCTTGACTCAGCACATACACCCGCAGCGCCTCCGCACCTGTCCGTAGCCCAGGGTCATACACGACATACCACCCCACCCCTATCCGCCCATACGTCCCCAGCTTGCCATCCCACTGCTCCTCGCCACCCTCAGCATTCGACACTATCTCCACCACCAGCTCCGGCGGCTTCCCATACTCCCAGATGAAATACGAACGATTGGTCTTCTTCATCAGGTCAGCAGGCAAAACCACATCCAGGCTGAGAAACATGTCCGGCACAACCGGAGGCTGACGAAAAGCGTAGAACACACCAACATTCCCATCAGCGATAAAGCGCCGACCAAAGCGCGGATGCGACCAGGAGGCATACAGCGACCCAATCAGCAGGCGGGCCTGCTTGGCGGAGAAAATGTTGTCCACTGGTGTGTCGTCCTCTGTGACGATGGTCTGCATGAAGCGCTCGTAGGCGTCCAAGTAGGCCTGGCTGAGGCGCGGAAGGCCATCCGGGCCAATGACGACATCGGAATCGGGCGCAGTGACGGCGGGCAAAGCCACGCGCAGGATTGTAACACCAGGGCCGGTCTTGCGCTCAAGTAGAATTCGCCGGCGAGATATGACACCGAATCTTCACATCAGCAACCACCCACTCGCCCGCCACAAACTCACTATCCTCCGCAATCAAACCACAGAGCCTAAAAAGTTCCGTCAGGTCGTCCGCGAGCTGGCCATGATGCTGGTATTAGACGCAACCGCCGACCTACAACTCACCCCTCTGCCGATCACCACACCGCTGAGCGAGACGACGGGTTACAAGTTGGCCGAGAACGTCGGCTTGATCCCGATCTTGCGCGCTGGCCTGGGGATGGTGGAAGGCGCGCTGGAGATGCTGCCATCGGCGCAGGTCTGGCACATCGGTCTCTACCGCGACGAACGCACCCTGCGGCCGGTGGAATACTACAATAAGTTGCCTGTCAGCCCTACTGTGCAGGTCTGCCTGGTGCTCGACCCGATGCTGGCCACTGGCGGCAGCGCTGTGGCCACTGTGGACATTCTCAAGCGCTGGGGCGCGCAGCGCATCAAGTTCGTCGGCTTGATCGGCGCGCCAGAGGGCGTGCAGCGCCTCAGCCAGTCACACCCCGACGTGCCAATTTACCTGGCTGCTCTGGATGACCATCTGAACGACATCGGGTATATCGTGCCAGGCTTGGGCGATGCCGGCGACCGACAGTTTGGGACAGGATGAGATTGCGCAGTACGCATTATGTATTGCGTGGTGATAGGGAGCAATTGCAATGCGACAATTGTTTGAGCAACTGGGCAATTGGGTTGAGGAAATCGTGACCTGGCTGGGCTATCCGGGGATCACGCTGGTGATGCTGATCGAGAACCTCTTCCCTCCGATCCCCTCTGAACTGGTGATGCCGTTGGCGGGCTTCTTCGCTGCCGACGGCAAGCTCTCGTTCATCGGGGTCTGCGTCGCTGGCACGCTAGGGTCGGTGCTGGGCGCAGTGGCTTTGTACTACATCGGCCTGTGGGCCGACGAGCCGCTCATTCGCCGCTTTGTGCGCCGCTACGGGCGGTGGCTGACCATCACTGAGCAGGATCTGGACCGCGCTTTGAGCGTCTTTCACCGCCGCGGCGAGATCGTAGTGTTCGCCTGTCGGATGGTGCCGCTGCTGCGCAGCCTGGTCTCTATCCCCGCCGGCATGCACCGCATGCCGATGGGCAAGTTCCTGCTGTTCACCACCGCTGGCTCAACCGTTTGGACCGTCGCGCTGGCGCTGGCCGGCTTCGTCCTGCGCCAGAACTGGGAGCGCGTGCTGACCTTCATCAACGCCTATCAGAATCTCACCATCGCCGTCCTGGCGATCGCCACGGGAACCTTTTTAGTAACCCGCACTATGCGCCGCCGCAGGACTGGCGTCATTGGAGCGCGCACAAAACAGCCTGCGCAGCAACAAGAGTTTCTATAATTCTCACGCGAACAATGGACTATCGCATCGAACGCGATTCGCTGGGTGAAGTGCGCGTGCCGGCCCACGCCTACTACGGCGCGCAAACCCAGCGCGCCGTCAATAACTTCCCAGTCAGCGGCCGCCGACCCTACCCCGCCTTCGTCTGGAGCATGGCCGCCATCAAGCGCGCCGCCGCCGAGGTCAACCGCGACCTGGGCCTGCTCGACCCGCACCTGGCCGACGCCATCATCCAGGCCGCCGAGGAAGTGATGGCCGGCAAGCTGATGGATCACTTCGTCGTGGATCCCTTTCAAGCTGGCGCAGGCACCAGCCACAACATGAACGTCAACGAGGTGATCGCCAACCGCGCCAGCGAGCTTTTGGGCGTGCCGCTGAATAGCAGCGCCAAGAAGCCCATCAGCCCCAACGACCACGTCAACATGGCCCAGTCCACCAACGACACCGTCCCTACCGCCATCCGGCTAGGGGTGTTGTGGCGGCTACCGGAGCTACAGGCCGCCGTACAAGGGCTGATTGACGCGCTGTGGGACAAGGCCAGGGAGTTCGACCCGATCGTGAAATCTGGCCGCACCCACCTTCAGGATGCTGTGCCAATCCGGCTGGGCCAGGAGTTCAGCGGCTACGCTCGCGCTGTGGAGCGCGACCTGGAACGCATCAACCGCGCCGCTGACATGCTGCGGCGCATGCCGATTGGCGGCACAGCAGTCGGCACTGGGCTGAACGCACACCCAGAATATCACGGGCGCATGGTGAAGGTGCTCTCGCGCCTGCTCGGCCAGCCGCTCTACGAGAGCGACAACCTGTTTGAGGGCATGCAGAGCATGGCCGACCCGGCCGACTTTAGCGCCAGCCTGCGCACGCTGGCGATCACCCTCACCCGCATCGCCAACGACCTCCGCTTGCTCAGCTCCGGCCCGACCACTGGCCTGGACGAGATTCGCCTGCCGGCCGTCCAGCCCGGCTCATCCATCATGCCCGGCAAGGTCAACCCTGTGCTTGCTGAGATGCTGAACATGGCGATGTTCCACATCCAAGGCTGCGATCACACCGTGGCGCTGGCCGCCCAGGCTGGCCAGCTCGAGCTGAACGTGATGATGCCGATCATCGCCCACAACCTGAACGAGATGATGCAGGTGGCGATCGGCGCGATCAACGCCTTCGTCAAGTTCTGCGTGGTGGGCATCGTCGCCCAGCCGGAGAAGGCGAGCGGCTGGCTGGCCCGCAACGCCATCGTGGTGACCGCGCTGAACCCGATCATCGGCTACCTGGCCGGCGCGGAGCTGGTGAAGGAGGCGATGAAGCGCAACACCACCATCCGCGAGGTCGCTGCTGAGCGCATCGCCAACGGCACGCTCACCAAGCAAGACGGCTCACCGCTGACGTTGGAAGAAGTAGACGCTGTGCTGGCCGACCTGCGCAGGCTGACCGAAGGTGGCTTGGGCGGGCCAGCCGGCGGCGGTTAGCGCAAAGCATGTCATCCCCATCCTCGCCCCCGCCACCTGAGCCAGACGACTGGCAGCCAGCCGAGGACCTGCGCGGCCAGTGGGAAGACGATGCTGCTGGCCGCTCCCGCGCAGGCAACCGCCTGGCCGACGCACTGCGCGCGGCGCTAGGGCCGCTGTGGAGCGACCCACGCAGCCGGCCACTGCTGCTGGTCAGCGGGTTCGCCCTGTTGGGCATCTGTGCCCTCTCGTGCTTCATCTTGGTCTTGGCCCTGTTCGCCAACCGCGACCCAGAGCCTCGCCCTACGCCGATCGCCGAAGCAACGACGACACCCGCACCCCAACCCACCGCCGAGCTGTTCGTGGTTCGCGTGAACGAGACGCCGCTGCCTGCGCCGATCCCCAGCCGGCTGATCATCGGCAACACGACCTATCGCGTCGCGGCGCTGACCATCCGCGACGCGCAATGGGACTACGATCCACGCGCCCCCCAAACTGCATATTGGGTTCCCGGAACGCTGGTGAACATCGTCCTTGGCCTGCCCGCCGGCGACGAGAATCGCCAGGTCATCGCAACGCTGCGGCCAGGCGATTTGATTGTGTTGGAGACCGGTCTAGGGCCGCAGCGCTATCGCGTGATCGAACAGCAGACCATCCAGGATACCGATGTCGTCTCGCTGCTGGCCCAGGACGCGCCTCGCCTTAGCCTGGTGCTGCTGGGCAGCGAAGGGAATCAGCGCCAGGTGGTGATCGCCGGCTTCGCCGACGAGGGCACGCCCAACCAGCTCTCGGCGGTGGGCACGCCGATCAACCTTGGCGATCTGCGCGTCAGAGTGCTCGGACATCGCCTGCTGCCAGGGGCATCGGTCGGCCTGGCCGCCGAGCGCGCCTATCTACAGGTGGACTTCGAGGTGACCAACATCATCACGCGCATCCTCGACGCTGCCCAGTTCTTCAGCGCGCTGGCCGATGCGGGCAACACCACTTATCCACTCTCGATCGAGGCATCGCAGGCAGCCGGCGGTCGTGGCTTCGCCCGCGGCGCGTTGCAACCCGAGCAAACCATCGTCGCCACTGCTGGCTTTGAAATACCGGCCAACCTGCCCGGCCCGACCCTGGAGTGGCGCTTTGCGATTGACAAAGAAACACCCTATGTCGCCCGCGTCGCCATTCCCCATCAGCCGTTGGCCGTCGATCCCGCGCCGATCCCCACCCAGCCCCCGCGGGCCGAGGTGACGATCGTGAACGCCCAGATCTCGCCGGAGGGCAACGAGCTGCGCGTGGTGGGCAGTGTGCGCAACCTCACTAGCCAGTTCCTCTCCGCCTCACTCAGCGACGCTGCGCTGAGCGGCCCAGGCGGCCAGCTTTACCCGCTAAATAGCAGCCTGCCGGCTTTCCCCTGGTCGATCACGCCGGGCGAGTCGCTGGTCTTCCAGCTCTCGTTCGCCCGCCCACAATCGGCGGGGCCGTTCACCTTCACGCTGTTCGATCAAAGCTTTCGCATCTGCGAGCCGGGCCAGCCATGCGAATAAGCCGGCGCATCGCCACCATCACCGCTGTGCTTGGTCTATTGGCCGGCACGCCCGCCGCCGGCCACGCCAACGGCGTGACGCCGCGCGCTTTCCTGCCGATCGTGGCCAGCAGCTCGCCAGCCTGCCCGACGACCTCGCCCAACACCTACGCCGTCATCCCGATTGACGGACCCTACTACAAGGACAACCGGCTGACCGACGAGAACCCGGACTTTCGGCTCTCGATCCTGGGTTACGCGCCGGTCAACCAGTCGCTCGGCGTCGTGACCTATGGCGGTCCGATGGACACCAACGCACCACGCTTCCGGCAGATCTTCCGCCCTGCCCGCCTGCCGACCTTCACGGCGGCCTACAACAACTACACGTGGCACTGGGACGAGAACGCGCCGCCTTACGGGACGCGCGGGCCGCTGAACAACGACCCGCACTTCCCTGTCACCGTGCTCGACCTGGCGACGACGCCCGGCGAGCCAATCCACATCCCGGCCCGCAGCGTGCCGGTTTACAGTGGGAACGTCGTCGCCATGGTGCTTTACGCCGACGAGGACGAGCTGGCGATCACCTACACGCGCTTCGACCACGTCTGGCATTCGGGCGGCATGTACGCAGCCTACCTGCTCAACTTCTGCGTGGATCCCAACCTGGTGGCGACCTATCGCGCGCAGTTGACCGCCGGCCGGCGCAGCACCGGCCACCTGCCGGCGATCCGCAACGACCAGCCTGTGGGCGTCGCGCGCGGGGTCACCCTGACCGTGGCGATCCGCGACGCAGCGCGCTTCATGGACCCGCGCGCATCCGACTGGTGGCAGCCCTAGCCGCCATGCAACGAGGGATTCTTGATGAGCGCCACGTCGCCCAGCTCCTCTAACGGAGCGGAAGGTCGGGTGACGTCGCGGGTGAAGCTCGCCACCGGCGTCGGCGCGGCCCAGCGCACGGCGTTGGCGATCACGCGCTGCACCAGCGGATGGTGATAGGTGGGATAGGTCTCATGGCCGGGGCGGAAGTAGAACACCTTGCCCAGCCCGCGCTGCCAGCAACAGCCGCTGCGGAAGACCTCGCCGCCGCTGAACCAGCTCACGAACACCAGCGCGTCGGGCTGCGGCACGCCGAAGAACTCGCCATACATCTCCTCGGCCTCCAACTCGAAGTAGTCCGGCAGGCCCTGCGCGATCGGATGGCCGGGATCCACCACCCACAGGCGCTCCTTGTCGTTGGCCTCGCGCCAGCGCAAGGCGCAGTCGGTGCCCATCAGCCGCATGAACGGCTTGGAGAAATGGGCGCTGTGCAGGGCGATCAGCCCCATGCCGGCCCACACCCGCGCGACCACCCGCGCGGCCACGTCGTCGCGCACCTCGTGATGGGCAGCGTGCCCCCACCAGATCAGCACGTCGGTCGCGTCTAGTACCTCGGCCGGCAGGCCGTGCTCCGGCTCGTCCAGCGTGGCGGTGCGAATCTGAAACTGGCCTGCTGGGTCGTGCCGGCGCAGGCCGGTTGCGATCGCCTGGTGCATGCCGTTGGGATACAGCGCAGCGACTTCTCGATGCGTCTTCTCATGGCGATATTCGTGCCAGATCGTCACGCGGATTGGGGTCATGGTCAGCATTGTAATCTAGAGACCGGTAGCTGACCAGAAGGCATCGCTCCCAGTCCACGCCTTGTCCCATCGGGTGAGTACATCCCCTTCACATGCTTCGCTGTGCACTGAATACACACTACAGCTCACTTGCGTTCTCTTCATGCCTAGATATACTCGCAACCTACATAACTTGAAAGACCAAGGGTGTTCAATGATTGACCCAATGGTCTTTGCAAAATCCATCCCTTCATTTACCAAGAGTTGACCATGATGTTTTCGTATGGTTCTTTCAAATGGGTTGCCCGCCTCCTGGGCAGTGCAGCGGCAATCGGCGCGTTCGCGCTGGCGACCAGCACGGCGAACGCTGCGACCATCACTGTGACGACGGACTTAGATCACTTCGGCTCAGACCCCAGCACTTGCTCGCTACGCTAGGCGATCCAAGCGGCCAACACAAACGCCAACTTCGGCGGATGTAGCGGGAGCGGGGCTTATGGCGCGGACATCATCCGGTTCGCGTCGGGCATCAGCGTGATCACGCTGACCATCACCTCGCCGGTCGGCATAAACAACGACAATAACGCCTACCTAGACCTGGACGTGGTGGTGGACAGCGCCGTCACCAACATCTTCACGCTGACGATCCAAGGTGGGGCGAATAATCGCGTGAAGATCGTCCGCGACTACACCTCAGAGCCGGAATTCTCAGACCGCATCTTCGACATCCTGACCCCGACCCTCGGGCTGCGCCCCGGCGGCGTAAGGTTCGCATATCTGTTCATAGAGGCCGGCCAGGCGGTCGGCAATGAAGAAACCGTCAGTAATGACCATCCATGTCACCAGGGCGGCGCCGGGGTGCGCCATCGCTCCGGCGGGCTACTAGAGATAGAAAGGGGCACGGTGAGCTACAACTTTGCCAACGGCAACGGCGGCGGCATCTGCCAGGATGGGGGCAGCCTGCGCCTGCTTGATTACCCCTACGTGGCCCACAACACATCGAAATTCTTCAGCGGTGGCGGTGTCTATATTTCTGGGACAGCGGAGATCACCGCGACGGTCACGCAGAACACAGTGGAAGACGACGGCGGCGGCATCTACATCGCCGGCAACGGCGTGGTGACGATCACCAACAGCGACGTGTTCACCAACGCGGCGGCCAACGGCGGCGGCATCTACAACGCCGGCAGGCTCACCATCCGCGGCGGCCGCGTGCTGACCAATACAGCGAGCGCTAACGGCGGCGGGATCTGGAACAGCGGCCTGCTCAGCATGGACACAGAAGTACGCGCGAACGTGGCGGTCACCGACGGCGGCGGGATCTGGAACAGCGGCGTGCTGAGCATCATCGGCAACGCCGTGCACAGCAATCAAGCGCAAAACGGCGGCGGCGTGTTCAACTCTGGCAGCGCGATGATCACTAACGCCGGCGTGCACACCAACACGGCCAGCCTTTTT
>Ga0308395_1000740_pt1 | contig 24323 bp, 16 predicted proteins | sample Hotspr20SampleP4_FD_202097 | JGI IMG/M metagenome (GOLD analysis project Ga0308395, IMG submission 202097) | Hot spring phototrophic mat microbial communities from Mushroom Spring, Yellowstone National Park, Wyoming, United States - 20050930_P4 ...
AGGTTAAGAGCGTAAAGCTCGGAGCCGAAGTGAAAGCGAGCCTTAACTGGGCGTTTAGTTGCTGGGAGCAGACCCGAAACCCGTGCGAGCTACTTATGGCCAGGTTGAAACTTGGGTAAAACCAAGTGGAGGACCGAACCGGTGGAGGTTGAAAACTCCTCGGATGAGCTGTGAGTAGGAGTGAAAGGCTAATCAAGCCGGGTGATAGCTGGTTCTCTCCGAAATATATTGAGGTATAGCCTCAAGGGTATTTCAAGGGGGTAGAGCACTGAATGGACTAGGGGCCTTACCGGGTTACTAAACCCATTCAGACTCCGAATACCTTGAAAGTTTACCTTGGGAGACAGTCAGTGGGCGACAAGGTCCATTGGCGAGAGGGGAACAGCCCAGACCTACAGCTAAGGTCCCAAAGTATATCCTAAGTGTGAAAGGAAGTGGAGAAGCGAAGCCAGCTGGGATGTTGGCTTAGAAGCAGCCATCATTTAAAGAAAGCGTAATAGCTCACCAGTCAAGCTTCTCTGCGCCGAAAATGTAGCGGGGCTTAAGGATATCACCGAAGCTTAGGGCTGTAGAGCTAGGCTCTACAGTGGTAGGAGAGCGTTGCTTGTGCTGTGAAGCGTGACCGGAAGGACACGTGGAGCTGCAGGCAAGTGAGTATGCTGGCATAAGTACACGATAAAACGAGTGAAAAACTCGTTCGCCGAAAGCCCAAGGTTTCCCGGGCAAGGGTAATCCTCTCGGGGTTAGTCGAGACCTAAGGTGAGGCCGAAAGGCGTAGCCGATGGCAAACGGGTTAATATTCCCGTACCTATGTAAAGTCCGATGGGGGTACGCAGAAAGGTAGGTCAGCTGGTAATTGGATACACCAGTTTAAGGGTGTAGGTAGCCTCTGTAGGAAAATCCGCAGAGGAGTGCTGAGGCCTGATGACGAACCAAAGGGGAAACCCGGAGGGAAGTGACTGATCCTACGCTGACGAGAAAAGCCTCTAGGGTTAACTTTACATAGCTCGTACTACAAACCGACGCAGGTGGGCTGGTAGAGAATACCAAGGCGCTTGGGAGAACCGTGGTTAAGGAACTCAACACATTGCTGCCGTAACTTCGGGAGAAGGCAGGCTCTTTTTGGTGAAGTTCCTCGCGAGCGGAGCTGAAAAGAGTTGCAGAGAGCAGGGGGTGGCGACTGTTTATCAAAAACACAGGGCTATGCTAACTCGTAAGAGGATGTATATGGCCTGACGCCTGCCCGGTGCTGGAAGGTCAAGGTGATTCGTTAGGGGTGACCCAAAGCGAAGAACCGAAGCCCCAGTAAACGGCGGCCGTAACTATAACGGTCCTAAGGTAGCGAAATTCCTTGTCGGGTAAGTTCCGACCTGCATGAATGGCGTCACGACTTCCCCATTGTCTCAACCACGGACCCAGTGAAATTGAATTGTGGGTGAAGATGCCCACTAGCCGCGGCAAGACGGAAAGACCCCGTGCACCTTTACTGCAACTTTGTATTGATGTTGGGGGTTGGATGTGTAGGATAGGTGGGAGACTGTGAAGGTTGGGCGCCAGCTCAACTGGAGTCGCCGGTGAAATACCACTCTTTCAACTTCTGACGTCTAACCTGGCTAGTTATCCTAGCCAGAGACAGTGCATGGTGGGCAGTTTGACTGGGGCGGTCGCCTCCGAAAAGGTATCGGAGGCGTACAAAGGTCGGTTCAGCACGCTTGGAAACCGTGCGTTGAGTGCAAGGGCATAAACCGGCCTGACTGTGAGACCTACAAGTCGAGCAGAGACGAAAGTCGGTCCTAGTGATCCGGTGGTTCTTAGTGGAAGGGCCATCGCTCAACGGATAAAAGGTACGCCGGGGATAACAGGCTGATCTCCCCCAAGAGTCCATATCGACGGGGAGGTTTGGCACCTCGATGTCGGCTCATCACATCCTGGGGCTGAAGCAGGTCCCAAGGGTCCGGCTGTTCGCCGGTTAAAGTGGTACGCGAGCTGGGTTCAGAACGTCGTGAGACAGTTCGGTCCCTATCTGCCGTGGCCGTAGGACACTTGAGGGTAACTGGACTCTAGTACGAGAGGGCCGAGTTCAACGGACCAATGGTGTTCCTGTTGTCTCGCCAGAGGCACAGCAGGGTAGCCAAGTCCGGAACAGATAACCGCTGAAAGCATCTAAGCGGGAAGCTGGTCCCAAGATTAGGTGTCCCGTGGTCGAAAGACCCCTAAAGGCCCGTCCGAGACTAGGACGTTGATAGGTGGGAGGTGTAAGCGTGGTGACACGTTTAGCTTACCCATACTAATAGGCCGTGCGATTTAAAGCCTTTTTTAATCAGACCACAAAACTTTAACAATCGCTTCTAATTCGTTAGAGAAAAGGATTAAATTAGCTCAGTTAATAATTCCAACAAAAGGCTTTTTTGATTTTTTCTCGCAGGTTTCAAAGCAAGTTTTAAGAAAAGCAAGTTTTCGCAAGTTTTAAAGAAAGTGTAATGGTCTTTGGCTAAGACATTTATACTTAAACTTAAGCTCGTAAAGCTATTAATTGTTGATGTCTTAAGACCTATTTGACCTCTGCTTGTTTTAGACTTTTCTGAGTTAAGAAAAACTAACAGTGGTACAAACACTATTTCCAAACTGTCTCTAGTCTTTGATGCCTAAAACTGCGCTTTAGAGGGGTACCGTAGTCTTGGTACAAAGAAGTATAAATGCTTTAACTTTTCTTTTACTCTCTTCTCCTCTCTCGCAGTAATGTCTCTGATGATATATCTTTTGCACTTCCAAGCTTTTACCTTACCTCATCGCTTAAATATCCCAAAAAGTCACAACTTCCGCTAACAAGTCATCTTCTTTCAATCTAGGCTTGTACATATATTATCTTGTCTTTATATACATAGTAATAATTGCTCTGCCTAACTATTTACATGTGCTTTAAGTTACATGTGCTTTAAGTAGCATGAACACCTAAATTGCTAAGACAAATTTATCTTAAACATTCTAGTATATGCTCGCAAACTCCACCCTTTGTTGCGGTTCTACGATTTAAAAAAATTTCTTCCAGTCGTTCCTAATTTGAGCTTGACCAGTGGAAGCACTACTCCCCAAAAAAGTAGCGGAAATTTGCTATACTGGTTACCTAACTTGTTTACTTCGACAAGAGAAATTAATTAAATGATACTTCGACGCACTAGTTTAAAAATTAAAAGTAGATTTAGCAATAGTAATAACAAAATTGTTAATAGTACGAAAGATTAAGTAGTAAAAATTAAGGATGGTATTAAACTTTCAGTAAAATGTAGTGCCCTAGAGAAAAGAACAGCCTTTACCTGCGATACTCTTCAGTTAGTCGAAGTATTTTCGGTAAAATAAAACTTAAGATCAATTAGAATTAATAGGAAACAATACAACTTACCTAATTTTATAGTTAAGGACTTAATTATGTAAATGTTAGCGTGTCATCTAACTTTGAAAGCAAAAATTCTTTGCAAAAGTAAGCGTATTAAAAAAGTGCAGTTAGCTAAGTATTGGAAATATAGTGCCTCAGCTCTTAATTAAGTCCTTAAAATAACATTATTTTTTACTTGTTAGTCAGACTTAGGTCTAATTCTTGGCTGGATTTGCCTCCGGCCGTAAAAAAACGTTTGTAATTACTTTCCTCAGTGCCAATTTAAAACATGAGTGACCGGACGCGTGTCTTAAAAAGGCTTTGATAAAACTAACACTTTTTCATATACTAGCCTTGTTTTTACACTGTAAACTCTTTTAACTCTTTGCAAATGGTTCCCTTTCTATAACATTAACCTCAATATAACCTCTACCTGCACCAAACGGTTTATGCTGTTTAAGGCCTACATCTAGCTTAAGATCGTTTTAGGTTTTACAAAAAAAGTTTTTATAACTAAAGATATTTCGTTTAATTTTAAATATACTCTCCTATAACAAAGGATTTGGTTTTTTTCGATGTACATCTTTAATTCGTCTGCTTTTTAATAATTTTTGGTTTTAAGCTTTGAGGAGCTCGCTTCGCTTCCCTTTTTTAAAGTAAATGTAAAAAGCTCCTTCGTTCCCTTTGACAACTTGTTGTGTTTTGAGCTGAGACTATAAGGTCTTCATTAATGTTTGTATCCTTTGTACGTAAACGGTTTAACTAGTTGTTCCCAATACTCTGTATTAAGGTTAATTTAAATAACTCAAAAAGACGTGCAAACTCTCTTTAATCCTTCGGGTATACTCTCCTGAGATTAAATTATTTTTGCTCTTAATGGTTCATTTATTGCTTTACAGAAATTGATTTTTACCGAAGTAATCTATGGGGATTGAAAAACAACATTATGGTTTAAATTTTAAGACCACCAATAGATATACAAAATCTTAAGCTGAGCTCTTTTTTGTGTTTTAATAAAGAACTTGCACTGAATTAGTAGCATTTTTCTGTCACCAGTTACCACCTTATATTTCGTGTTATGGAGCAAAATTGACCTGAAGTTTTTTTCTAGTATAACTAAACTTAAGAGCACGAAAAGGAAAAATTACTCGTTTTTAGTTAACAAGGGCTGGGTTTTTATAGACAGCTGAATGCTAGGACTGGAATTTATTTCACGGGGAGGGGCAAAACAGATTATTAAATTTAAGCGCAAAAAGCACAGATACTTAGCTTGTAACTAGAAGGCAAGTAGTAATCACTTTTTTTAATTTTTTTTGAGCGCCGATTAAGGTTTCCATGGTAAAATTAGACTATAAAGGTAAAAATCTTAAAGGTTTTCAAGATTGATTGATATCAGCTCTAAAGGTTTGCATCTAATAAATAAAGTGAAGCAAGCGAATTCGTTAAGAGGCGCGGTTTACTTTGAGTTTGCTGCTACCTTTATTATAATTGTCTTTACCCTTTTTTTACTTGTACATTTTGCGTTTAAATTTCTTTCTTTAAGTCTGGCTTATGACCTAACAACTGAGCTTTTAGCTGTTGTTAAACAAACTGACCTAGGAGGGAGTGGTGGAACCAATCTTACTTTTCATATAAATCCGGAAACCCCACTTAGTGAGCAAAGGAGCTGTGTCTGCCGCAATTACTCCAACCAAGAGCCTATTTGTAAAAAGTTCTGCAACTTAGTCCAAGGTCAACAATTCATATCAGCATTGGTTCGTCTTGTTACAGTGAAAATTACTACACATGAAATTGAAATTAGAACCCAGGGAACAAACACTAATCCTGGAACAAACACTAATCCTCGACTAACTGAGGTTGAAGTAACAGGGAGTTATCAGTCTGAATTTGATGTTTTTAAGTTTTTATCATCTTCTGCCGTGAACAATTTTAATGTGACTTTACGGGGAGTTTTGTAGGTATGAAAGGACAGGCTTTCATTGAATTCACCCTGACTGTAATTTTTGTTTTACTGTTACTCTTATTGGCTGCCCTTGTTCTATTTACTTTTGGCGTAATAGCCTCCCATTATTTTTTAGTTAATTACACGCTAAATAAGTTTGTGGGACATCCTAGTTTGTATCAGGCTTTCAGAGAACAGAAAGCAGATACCAGGTTTAATTTGATCGAGCAAGCGTTGACCGAGGCTCTTAATGCTGGAAACTCTTTAGCAAACTGGCTGTTTGGGTCTTTACTAAAGACGGGTAGACTAGTAGGGAAAAGGGATGGTCAGGATGGAATTGATATTGAAGTCAAAATTTCTCTTCTTGTTCCTCCAAACTATTTTATTGACCCTGTCGAATTAAGTTTTAATATCTATCAGGATCAACAAAATCAAAAGCCCCAATATACCTATACTTATACAGATTATTTTAGATCTGTTAATCCTCAAGAGCTGCATTTATATCCTGTTATTGCTGTTGCGCGGGCAAGCTTCCCTCCTCCGCTTTCTTGGATAGGGGTAGATTTTACCGTGGTGAACCAAAAAATACCAAAGTTCTTGCCAGAGCTAACCGGAGTCAGGGGACAGGCAACATATGATGCCGCTAATAATCCGTGGATCCCAACTAATCAAGGAGGGGGGCAGGGTACTAGTCAAACTCCTACTCCCACTCCAACTCCTACGCCATGTCCTATTCAACGAATTCACGGGGTTTCTTGTGAAGTTTTTGTAAGGACTCCAAACCCTCCGCCCAACCTAGTTGCAACTTTTTGCCCCGGGGCGGACAACCTAGCCCCGTGTGTAAGTGGTTGTATGTGTGTAAATGATGATGATTAAGAAAATTAAAGGAGTATATTTTAGCTTAGTTCCATTTTATATCTTATTTGTTTTGGCATTTTTGTTGTTCGCATATGATCTTACATTAGTTTACTTTTATTCAAAGGAGCTTAGGCACCTTGCAAATTTTGTTGCTGAGGCTTCTCTAAAAGGACTGATTCAGGTAAAGAACGCTCCAAACTCTACCAATAAAGAGCAAACTTTGCAGCAGTTAATATCAGCGGCAGTAGCAGGACAGAGGTTCTTTTTTCTGAGAAATGTAAACGGAGCTAGTCAGAATTTGAATATCTCAGTTAGCTTAGACAATCAAACTGCTAGTAATAACGCTAATGATATTGAGGTTGTTATAGGTGCTTATACCGAACCTAATCATCGAAGACCTTTGCTTACCAGGATTGCTAATTCCAATTTAATATGCCAAGATTCTAAAGGATGTTGGGAGCCTATTTTAGATGGCCAAAACTTTAGCCTTGCTAACGCAGTTAAAGTCACGGTAAACCGATCAAAGCGACTAGAGCCGTTTACTTTTATTTGGAGGCTTTTAAACAATTCGCTAGGTTTAGAGGAGAGAGCTTTTTCCGTTACCCGTCCAAGGGTTATTTTCAATCTGCTAGATCTTAGCCCATCTACTTTTGAAGGCCAGGGCGGCCTTTCAAGAAGAGGGAGGTGGAGAAATTTAGCTTTTTTCGAACTCCGCAGTGAAACAGGTAGTAGTTCGGTTAAAAGCTGGCAGGATTGTAAGCCAGTTATTAAAGGGGGGGGAACTTATTATGAGTATAGCCATGAGTCTGGCCAACCATGTACCTTCAGGGGTGTTGGTGAGCTTATTTGGAATGCCCCAAAACATTCTCAGCCAGTAGCTGATTACAATCCTGCTTTCGAGATAACCAGAACAGACTTAAAGTTTTACAGGCAAAGCGACGACCCAAGTAACCCTGACCATTATGTTTGGATTATCTGGGACACAAGGCTTGGAGAGAGCTCTTTTGCTAACAAATTTGTAACGGATAATTTTGTGGATAGATACTTAACAATTAATAAAATTAATGAGGCTAGAAAAGAGCTATATTTTAACCCTTCTTTTGAACAGCAACGACATCGCCAAACCCCTCGACTTTTTTCCGCCAACAGCGATAATTCTCTTTTCGATACGGGTCACTTGGATGAAATGCGTAGTGCAATTGATTGGGAATATTTTGATCACCAGTACCTCGAGCCAGTTAGAGGACATTTTAACCTATCTAGAATTTATTCCTTACAAAGGTTTATCTGGAACGCTAATCAAGATTATACAAATTGGTGGTTTAGAGACTCGTCCTTAGGTGGTCATTTTAATTTGCTTGGATTAGAAGTCCATGAAAACGATGTATCGACAATTAGAAATAATCTTCTTTGGCCAATATTCTTTATGGGAGTTACAAGGCCGAATTTAATAGGTGTACCTTACCATACCGATCATTTAAAGCTACGTAATCGATCTGGTGAAAGTGGTCCTTTTGTTCTAAACTCGCCTGATGGAGCCATTTATCGTGAACATGCATTAGCCAGACTTGGAGCTGATAGTGTTTGCTGCATGTTGAATGAACCGCCAAACAACCCCGATAACTGGGAGATTGTTTGCGCAAAAGTGCTTAAGGGGAAAGTTGCAAAATTGACTACTAACGACAACAATGAGCAGCAGGTTCAAGATAAAACAGATTTTTATTTCTGCCCGTTAGATCAAGAAAGCGGCTCTTTAATCAACTGGGTGCCAACTAATAACTGGGAGAATTTAATTACAAGAAATCTTAGGGGGGACCGGGTTACCCCCTTGTGTAGCAGTAACCCTAGTAATGGACATTGTCTTTGTGGATCAGAAATAATTCAGGTTGGCCAAGCTCATTGGATAAAGGGTTGTGGAGAATTTAACAGTAATGTTGTCTATTGGCTGAATGATTTTTCTTTTGACTCCAACTCAGGTTCAATTAAAATGTGGTTCTCTTTTTCGTATTATCCTTCTGATTGGATAGATGTATCAAACAATCGTTTGTTAAAAATTCCCTTGCTTTATAATGACAATGACGGGGGGAGGTTAGTCACTGATGTTAATTTGAAAAGCGGTTTTCAAGGTAGGGTAAAATTAATTCCTTATTACACACGGCAGCCTTACACCCGGCGTAGCTCTTCCTCTGATGATTGGGCACATCACAGAGATTTTTTTTCTGGATTGAGACAATATCTGGCAGCAAAACAGTGCGTTTTTTCGACAACTAGCAACTCGGGCTCTACAACTTATCTTAAAAAAGGATGTTATCTAGCTCGGGCGCATTATTTTAATTTTTTTAATTTAAGAGTCAACAACAATAATAATAGTAACATAATTGAGGCTAGTCCAAACCCCCAATATCTAAGCAGGGCGCTAAATTTCCTCCGGTATATGAGCGATTATGAACCAGTTAACGTGGCAGGACTAAAAAAACTTAAACTTAATCCAAATAATAACTACTTGCCTGAGGAGGAAAGTACTTCTTATAGTTTCCACTTATTAGTCGAGAACCCTGAATTTCTTAAGAAGAGAAAATTTTATGACGAGAATTTAGTACGTGAAGGCTTAATTCAACAAGGAGGAGACTATTGTCCCAGAGTTTGCAACGTAAACTCTATAACCAGTCCCTCAGCTTGCCCTTATCAGCTGGGATTTCATCCGATAGTAGCAAATAAATTGAGAGTTCCTAATAACGCTGATAATACTAGCAACCCCTGCTATGTTTATCGTGACAGTAGCCGGGGATGGGGGTGGGGTGATCCATTTAAGGAGAACCAAATCCCCAAAGATGCTTTGCTTTTTAAGTGGGGTGGCCCTTCTTACACCGATTCAGACAGAGTCCTCTTACACGCTTTTTGGCCTGATTTTTATTTCTTTAACGATTATATTGGCCCCCAGCCATTCTCTGATTTAGTGCAAGGGGTAGCTTGGACATATAAGCTCTTGGCGGAGGATTTTAAAATCTCGGGAGACCAATTTGGAATTTTACCTTTCACTTCAGAACTTGGCTTCTCATCATCTTTTATTCCTTTGCAAGAGATAAATGTGCCGGTTGAACAAATCAGGAATGGAAACTGCAGTGGATTGGGCCAACCTGGAGAAAAAACTTGTAATCTTCTTGCAAGTATCTGGCCGAATAATATCGGGCCAAATAATATCTGGCCAAATAACTTCGACAATATTGAGAAAGTAAAGAAAAGATATCAGTTAGGTTTATTTCCAGCGTCTGAAATAAATAAGCAGGAGACAAATTTAATCTGGGCTTTAGCAGTGGCGGCAAATTATTTAAGAGATATCTCAGCAACACACAGGGTTTACCTTCCAGTTTTTTCTGATTTTTTGGCTTTAGGAAGTTGTAATTTTGGCGAAATTCGAAATTCAAGGCTTAGTTGGGGCAATATTCAGAACTGTATCCGAAACCCCTCCAATCGGCAGACAGCTGTGGCCTCAGCCAGCGATTTTCAAAACATGTTTTTTGACATGTTAAATGCGCTTACAGGGCAAATTTATAGACAGGGCCAGCAGCTTCACCAAGGACTACTCAGGTTTTTAGCTGAAAACAATATAGTCCCAATTTTCTTTGTTTTAAATGGCACAGCTGGAGGAATTCCGCTTACCAAGATAGGTGGCACTTGCGCTTATGAAAGAAAAGTGTTAATTCAAAACGGTAAACCCACGGCGTTTAACAGAGAAGTTGACCGTATATTTCACAGAGATATTGGAAAGATTTTAGAAACTGGGAAACGTTCAGGTCACTACGGAAACCTTTATATCTATACCTTAGGAGATTTAGAACCAATTTTAAGGGAGATAGGAGGTGACTTTGTCCAACTTCTGCCAAGATGTAAGGTAAGACATAACTCTGCACTCTCTGCACATGACAGATTACTTAGGTATTGTAGCTCTGCACACAGAAGAGTCAGTCCCAGCTATCCTACACACTATTCGCTAAATAATGAAAATTTTGGAATCTGTGGGCACCTTTTGTACTACCCTACAAATTGGGGTCCTCATGGATGGGCTGGAGCAGCATCGGTGAATTCCGATGCGCATCGTTTTGGCTCTTGTATTAACTTTGAGACCGCGAGGGCTGGATTTGGTAGTTTTTGGGGATTCAGCTTCTTAAACTTTGGCCTAGATTTTGGTGTAACTCCCGAAGCATGGAGGATTGATATATATAACGACGGTACCTCTACCTATACCTACACCTTAAACCCATTTCTGTTCGTTGGCAGACATTATAATTATTTTCTACACTTCATGCCCCATATCGATATTTCGGTTGCTGGAGGGCTAAGATGTCATCCCGAAAGAAGTATATTTGATCAGATCAGAGAAGTGTTTGAAAGCCTGTTAAGGTCTCCAGACGTTTTAATTTTTAGTGATGTTTCAGAGGTTTCTCAAGGACTGTCCCAAGCATTACCTGCAAACCCCATAGGAATTTGGTAAAGCATTTAAGGTTTTCCCCACTTTGACAACAGCGAAGCTTTTTAAAGAACAAAGAATTTGCAAAAACCTAATTAGGTAATTAAAAAGTTAGGGTTCAATCCAATTTATACCTTTTTCCTTGACTGGGCTTTACCTATCCGTGCGATATATCTGTTATAGTGAAGCTGTAAAAATTAGTAAGAGGGATTTGAGTAGTTTCAGCATATGGGTAACCGCCAAAATGGCCCCAAAAATAGTATGTTGCCAAACTTTAAAATTAGAATATGTGAGGATATTAAGCTTAGCTAAAAGCGTTTAATTAAGTTTTTACTAAAACATAGTGCCTCGGCTCTCAGATAAAACTCTAAAGTAACATTGGTTTTCCATTCTTCTCTCAAACCAAGGAAAATTTTTTCGTACGATAGGGAAAAGGAAGTAACGTAGCTTGTTTTTGTTCACTTGTAGTCTTTAATGTTAACATTTTACTTTCTGATCAGTTTGTCCTTTTTACCCTCTCTGCATTTTTTCTTTTTAAGCAACTTTCAATTAAGCATTTCAATTAAATAGCGCTGTGGTTTTATGATCGCGCTTTCTCTACTGCGAAGCTATCTTAAACCTAGTAAGCTCTATAGCCATCAAGGGCACACTTGCGTTAACTTATCTGTAAAAATTAAGTCAGTTTCGATTAATAAAAAACCTCAACTGAGACAGCAGGGCGAACCCAAAAAAGGCAAATTAAGTTTGCAATAAAAATGTAGCGCCCTACAGAAAATATTATTTTGTTATTTCCAATAAATTTTACTGATCCTTTTATTTTAAGTATGTTCGTCAGACTAAAACTTAACAAAAATCAGAAAAAAGCCTTACAAATAGTGTCGTTGTATACGTAAGGGGATAAAATGATTGAAAGTTTGCTGCGTCACCTTAGTTTGAGAGCGGTTCGTTTCAAGGTGGGTATGTAACAAAAACCAAGTTAGATAGCCACTAAAAAGATAATGCGCCAACTTCTAGATAACCCTTTGAAATAACATTGTTTTTTGTCTATTACTGTCAAAATCAAGACAAAAATGTTTCTTAGGTGCTTCAAAAGAGGTCAGTTAAGAGCGTTTTTTGAACTAGGTTATGTAAAAGTTATGTAAAGTGCAAACTGAGACTACTTGTTGTCAATAAACTCAAAGTCTTTCCCAGAAGTTTCAGGTATAAGCTTCAGAAAGACAACTCCCAGAGAAATTGGACACAAAACTGGAACGAGGGTTTTTGATACTCCCAATCCTGCTTTTTGTTTAAAAATTTCAATAAAAATTACAGCACTAGCTGGCATAAAGTTTGGCAAGCTTGCTGTTGCTAAAGCCCCAAAGTTAGTAGCTATACTTTCTGCACAGGTCGTTATAATCGGCACCCAATTTGAAGCGCTTGCTGCTAGTAAAAACACTAGCAATAAGTAGTTTTGCTCGTTTGAATTTCTACCAAAAGCCACGCTGCAAGCCAGATTATAGATAGCAAAGAAAAATGAATGGCTTTTTTTATACTTTTTACCAGTTGACTAACTGCTCGCCAGAAAAAATCTACCAGTATCACTTCAGTGTTTGAAAATATTAGCGCGGTAGCTATTGGTATTCTCTCTAGCCCAATAAAAGCGCTTATTTCATAAGAAAATGAGGCTAAAACCCCGCTTATTATCCAGACACTCATGCCCAATGCAATAAATATAAGGAATTTACCTAATCTTTTTTTTGAGCTGAAAAACTTAATGAAATCTCCTCGGTGTTCTAGGTGTTTAAACTGCAAGTAAGTATCGCTTTCTTTTACACGTAATCTAAGAAACAATAAGGCAAATCCCAGGGCAGCGCCTAGAAAATAAGCATGTCGCCAATAAAGAAAATGACCAATAATAGCAGCGAGGATTACCCCTGAAATTCCAAAAGCTGTTAAGATTGTAGTAGCCCAGCCTCTATTTTTTGGGCTAAACTGCTCGGTGACCAAAGTTACAGCAGCCCCAAGCTCGCCTGCAAGGGCTATGCCGCAAATGAGTCTTAAAAGTAAGTATGTGTTAACATCTGTAACTAAACCACATAAAGCAGTAGTTACTGAATAAGTGAATATAGTCGCAAATAAAGCAGCTTTTCTACCAAACTTATCTCCCATAACTCCGAAGAATATTCCACCTAAAAGAAGGCCAATTAATTGCGCATTTAAAATTTTTGAACCTTCGGTCATAACTCCCTCTTCAGAAAGTCCCAGCTCTTTTAGGCTGTCTACGCGGTAGATATTAAAAAGAACAATGTCAAAAAGATCAACAAAATATCCGAGAGCGCCTACAAAGACCGCAAAATATTTGTTTTGCATTTACAAAATTGATTTTATGTTAATTTAAGTTCTTTGTTAAACTAAATCATGTAAATTCTCTTTCTGGTTTTCAGAATCTTGCTTCAGTAAGTGATTCATTAATTTGTTTACGTGGGCAGAGAAGAAAATTAGCTAACTTAGCAGATAGATTGGAATTTTTAAAATAGTAATTCATGGGCGGGATTTTAGAGGTTTAAATTTGGTAGGCTAGCATGAAACGTCAGTAAAAAAATTTTTTTCTGGCATAATTTTGAGTCAAAAGTTTCAATGTATCCTTGCACTGTTTGATCTTGGATTTTCACGTTTATGTAGTATCAGGTTTAACATAGAGTTAATGCGCGTTATATGGGGGTTCATAAGGGATAATTTTAAACTTTGTCTATCTCATAAAATTTGAGCATTCTTTTTGAGGTGGAGGTGGTTGCTGTCTAAACAACAAACTACCTTTAGGAAAGCCTTCTATCCGTGTACTTAAGTGAAAATGACTGAGGTTTTAAGATTGAAGGCAACGTTAGAAGAGACAATAAGTTTAGTGTTGTTAGATTCCTCATTTGGGGCCTTCTACGGGATAAGAACAGTTTTTCTCAAGGTTAACAAAACCAAAGTTTGGAGCGCTTTTGTACAAGTAGGGACAATTTTAACAGGTGAGAGGGTGATCTAGAAGGAGTTGACTAAAACATGTTTTAGGGTTACTTTGATTTAACAAATGAAATATTATGGCAAGGCAAATTCCTTGGGCAAGGCGGAATCCTAATCCAAGGCGGAATCCTAATCCTAAGTTTGCAGGACAAAGAGACCCTTTAAAGATAGATCTTGAAAATCGTATAGTCGCCCATTGGTGCATAAATTGTGGGAGATTATTATGCGTTGCTTTACGTGAGTATACATCGATGTGCTCGGGGTGTGCAGAGAACAGATCGTTACGTAGGAGCTGGCCTTTTGAGAAAAATCATATTCCTCATGTGGACATTATTAAATAAATGTGCACGGAGCCCTAAATTCTTAGGGTGTATTTTCCACAAGATTTAGCATGTTTTGTTTATGGACGAAATTCAGATGCGTGATGGGTATAACAAGTCGTAGTCGTTGAAGGGATTCGACTAGCTGAGTAAAAATATATGGTGCAAGTTCACCTCTGTGATGAATCAATAAATTGCACAAAGCAAGCTACGTGTGTTTTTGTGCATAAAAGGCGGTCCGAAGAATTGAAATTAGGATTTCTGGCTAAAATGGCTAAAAAAGCTTCTACTAAATAATTCGTAGTGATGGTAGGTTTTTTGACCATTATTGAGCTGGACTTTTTAGTAGAGCTTCAGAGCATTTAGATTGGCTTTTAGAGACAAGGAAAAAAAATTTTACACTAGCTACTTTAGCTGGAATTTTAAGCTTTTGGTGCTTGATATTGCGGTAGCATGGACTAATTCGCTTTTTACCTGACTTTGTTAGCTTTCATCTTCAGCAAACTCCATATCTTTGCCAAAAGTCTCTGGAATAAACTTCAGTAAAAAGAGAGCAAGGATACAACAAAAAATCATGCAGATAATTGGACTTGCAAATTTATTGTAACTAGCAACTGAAGCTCGCTTAAATACTTCAATGAATATAACAGTAGCCCCAAGCATAAAATTGGGAAGACTAGTAGTTGCAAACGCTCTACAGTTTTTACCAAAATTTTCAGCACAGCTTGTTATAACGACTACCCAATTAGTTGCAGCTACAGCAACCAAAGATAAAAAAGTAAAGACTCAACTCTGTTTAACGGAGGATTTAATAAGTAAAAAAAGGCCAGTATGCATGTAAATAAAAGAGAAAAAAATTGCTTTTTTGCGGCTTTGTAATAATTGATTTACTGCGCCCCACAAAAAGTCCCCCACGGTAATACCAAGGTTAAAGAATATGAATAGTGTAGCTACGGGTATTGTTTCTATGCCAAGAGACTCACTTATTTCGTAGGAGAAAGACGATAAAACTCCTCAGCCCATTACAAAGCCAAAAGAAACGAAGATGAAAAACTTAAGTAACCTCTGCTCTGACCTGAAAAATTTAATTATATTGCCTCTGTTTTTCGTATGCTTAAACTTAAGATAAGTGCCACTTTCTTCCACATTTAAGCGAAAAAGTAACAAGGCAAGTCCTAGCACATCACCCAAAAAATATGCATGCCGCTAGTAGAGGAAATGACCTATCAGAGACGGCTCTGAAGGTAGAGTTAATTCCTGAGCTGGTAAGAATAATTTTCTTAAAAGTTCCATTAATTTCAGTAACTCTTGATTGTAATCTTTCAGTGCTGAAGTGTTATACTCGCAATTTTTGTAGTACTTTAAACAAACAGGTTAATCAGGGAACCCCTTTTTAGTAGTTTCAAGTTAACACTTTTTATCTCCATAGCTCCTTAATTTAAAATCCAAAAAGGGTTACACCAGTTTATAAATTCGGCTAAAGAGTAAACCATGTTTTGATTAACTCCGTAATTTAAGGGGTACCATGTTAGCCTCGATAGCTTCTTTCAGAGGATTATACATGAACCATATTTCTGTACGGCTTTGGGAGGTTAAAGAGTCTTGGTTTATAGAAATTGTATCCGATCCTGAAGAGTGTGGTGGCGTCACACTAACAACTATATCAGGACCACAAATGAAACCTGGATCGTCTGTAGAGTTTTCTTGCAATCTCTTGCCAGGTTGGCTGTCTTTACTTGAATGAAGGAATGTCGTACCAAACCTTGCACTGTCAATTATTGGCACATTTTGCTTAAGAATTTGACAGCTAGCTGGATATAAACAAAGAGTTTTAGACTTGGTGCGGTCACTCTTATCTAAAACATGACCAGAATGATTTTGGTAAAACTCGCCTGAATAAAGTGTTCTAGTGTAGGTTAAGTTAGACCTAAGAACTGGAACTAGCGTAATAACCTCAGGTGAAGGCTTAAAATGCCGACATTGAGGTTCAAATATTACCACAGGCATAGATTCGTCTGAACACCAAAATTCAATTAGTTTGCCGTCCCAGAGCTTATATGTACAGACCCCGATCCCTTTTTCCGGAACTTCAAACACAAATACAAGGTCATACTTAACATTTTGGCCCTGATTTTCTTCAACTTGTCTTGAAGCGACGAGTCCATAAAGTGGTCTAAAAAATGGCCATCTGCTGCTATTTATTGTCTGGGTTGAGTAAATGTGTAAAGCACAAATTTTTGCACCGTGGTTAACTAGACCTGATAAAATTTCACAATGCTTTAGTTCCTCTCCCAAAAACCCTTTATAAACATGTTTTTCTCCTTGATTACTAAACGTTGCTACGATTATTTTATCGGCAAAAATTTGCACTTCAGCACTTTTTGGATTTAACCCTTTGTTAAGCCTTCACCCACTGCGCTGATTGTGCATATTGATGGAAAAAGCCTCTGCTGTAATTTTAACTTCCGGCTCTCCTTGTTTACACTCAGCCTCAGGGTAGAGACGTTGCTGATTAAACCAAGAAAAACAGTGGAGAACACTTGACATCATCCTCTGAATGAGGTTTCCATAGCCAGATAACGCTGTAACCGTGTAGATTTTGCACTTGCCAGTTACTAAACTAGTGACAAATGGCTGCTCGGGCATTAGACTTCGGTTTGTTTAATTGTATGATTGATCATACGATTTTATGGTAATCGATTCTTAAAATTTAGCAAAAGCGTGTAATGAAAATTTGCCGCTGCTTTTCAAATTGGAGATGACCAGGGAATTAAAATTCCCCTTTCTTTGTGTTTTTAAATTCCTCTGATTTGTAGTAGTACACAGTAGTACACAACATCCTCTGCTGGTTGTAAACTGTTGAGTAATGTGGTTAAAGATAAATCACTTGGTCTTTCAAGATTTTTCCATTGAGTGCTAAATCGCTTGACCAAAATTTTTATCTTATAAGAAACTAATTGCTTTAAACTTGGGTTTACGATGTTGTTTAGATATTCCGTGATGTTCTGAGTCAAGGAGCTAATCTTTCCTCTTGAAAGCTCTAAAGTCTTTCCCCATGCAGCTTTAAAACATCCCTGTTTATTAGCGCTAGGTTTCAATTTTTAAGTGCCTAGAGATTAATTAATAGACGAAGTTTTGACGTTTTTTAGTGAAGTTTTTTGCAAAAAACTGTTGTGTTTGTGTTTCGCTGGAGGTTTGCTTCAAATTTACCGGGTATTGTGTGAACCAACGGCTGATAAAGTCTTTTGTTTTACACAAAATGACTTTAGTAAAAGTTCGATTAGGAGACGCTGGACCGGTCAAATTGCGCTTTCGAGCAGAATGATTCTAAATTTGGATTACTGGTTACGTTTCTTTTCTTCGAAGTTTTCACCTCGGTTAATAAAAGCTCAGAACTCCTTTTTAGCTTATTCTAACCTGCTTATCTCAATTCTTGGCCTCTGATTTCTGCAGAGTGTCTCCAAAGGATTTTAGTGAGTCGCCAACACCAGAGAAGAGTCTGTTTTCAGGGTTGTATTTTCCTAGAAGATAGTCTCTCACGCTGAATGTTGTTAAAGCTAGCCGTTGCCGTTCTTCAGGCGTTAAATTGATCTCAAATCGCGAGGTGGTATTTAGCAAGCTAAATTGATTTCCGCGGGCTGGGCTTAGCAAGCTTGTGCCGGTTCGATCTCCTAGGTTGGTCCTAAATAGTGAATCAAAATTCGAACTTTGATTTGGTATGGCTCTAGCTTCGGTACCTGAGGCAATGCCTTGTTGGGACTGCCCAGAGGGTTGGCTTTGCTCTGTAGAGAAGGTGGCTGACGTAGTTTGCGATCTTTGGTTAAGCCAAGGAAAAGATCTCAAGGGGTCATCAGAAGGCCGGTTTGTTCCAAAAGGATTTGTGCTAAAAATGCCTGCGGAGCCACCTGAGTCTAGAGGCTGTTGAGGCTGTGAAACTCGGTTCAGTTCAGTTGACAAGTTTAGACCTTTCCAAACAACTTTTTTAGTCTGTGCTAAAGTCTGCAAGTTTTGTTCTATTCTACCTTGTCCCTGCGATGGAACCTCTGCTTGGGCTAGGACTCTTTCAACCCTAGCCCAAATATTTCTGTTGTCAAAAAGACCTTCAACAGCTTTGAAGCGTCCTTGATTATCGAAAATGTCAACACCAACAGTACTTAAAACTTCGTCCCTTAATTTGTCCCGAGCTTTCTCAAGATTTTGAGGAGTAACTCCACCTTCCATCTTACTGGCCTCCTTAATGCAATAAGCCAGCACCTGATATTGAGCGGTCGTCTTTTTTAAAGCAATCTCTTGATCAGCATAAGTATGATGCTTTTTAGCTCCAAACTGACGTAGCTCTTGCTGTGTTAAAGGAGACTCAGAAGCTCCCTTGACTGACCAGTGGAACATATCGCCTCTTGCAAATATGCCCCGAATTGTTGGATCAGCGGCTAAGCGGTGTTCACGCAGCTCGTTGGAAATGCCCTCCCTTATTTTAAGATACTGTTGAAACTCTCCAGAGTTTGCGGTTAAAGGACTTACACGACTTATAGACGCTTTAGTGCTCAAATGTCCTGAAGCTTTTTGTAAGCTAATTTCAGGAGTCGAAAGCCTAGGTTCCAGATTTACCTTGGGTGAATAATCAGGATTACCCACTGTTTAAAATATATTTCTTTAAAAACCAAACATTAGTTCAGTTTTTATTTGGTTTTGAGTAAGCACCTTTATCTACAAGAAGCGATTTTTTGATGGAAGCTAGGCAGTTTTCTTACCCTCTATTTTGATTTTGTGCTGCTAATCCTATTTAATTAAAAATTTATTTAAATGGTCAGTTTTTCTGCACGATAAATTATTATCATTAATTTAGGCTATTTAACGCGTGAAGACATCGCGAGATTCACACAGGAAATATTTTAGTTTCAAGATAATTCGCTTAAAAAAATTTTCATAATGAAGTTGTCTGATCCGCAAAAGCTATTTAGTCTAGGTTTAGGGTTGATTCTGGCACATGCAAGCTTTAGTGCCCAAAGGCTGTGTTTCAGTCAAAAAAATGGAGAGGTGAGATACTTTCGTGTTAACTATGGGCGAGGCTTTAAGGAGGTTAAATCAGTTATCAGAAGCGCTACCTTGAAAGATGGCTCTGCTGCAGATTCAAAGCTTGCAGGAAATATAATTTGCAACAAGGTTTATTCCTCCTTAATTCCTAACGATGTAATTCCTTAGGGGTCGGTTCAAAAACCAAATAGCGGCATACCAGGTTCTCAAATAAAGAGTTTATCCGTAACTTAAGACAAATTAGCGACTGGCGGTGTTAACTCTAGTAAGATATCATTTGATATTTCGAATTCTTTACCGTTTGCAATGTATTCTTTGGTTTTCTTAGGCTCAGGAAATGGGTTTTTGCCTGTATCAGGGTACTTCAGTTCTTTGACTTAGACTTTTCTACCGGCCCAAAATTCTTTTTACAACCTTTTTCAGTTAATCGCTGATTCAGATAGCCTCCTCCCCGAGATCATCACGTACCGTACAATTAGTTAAAACTGGAAATCAAGTTATAGCTGGGTGTTCTCTCACTTCAACATCAAAAGTTTGCTTAGGAGAGCTGGATCCTTGGTCCCCGGAGTTTATAGTGATGGGGATGATTGAAGCTGGCTCTCCTCTGCCTGTTTTGACAACTGTTACAGTCAAATGCCGAAATCTGTTTATAACTGATTAAGATTTTGGAGTTAAGTTATGTTTAACTCGGTGCCTCGAAAGTTTTTCTGAACTTTGGGGGCATACTAAAGCAGTGTTAGTAGACAATTTAGCGAGCAATCTAAACTTTTTGGCTCTGGTATTGTTAAAGGCTTCGAGTATTAAGTGGCTACTGTGGGCGGTTCAAGCTTTTTAGCTGAGGAGTTTGACTGGGAGATAAATTAGCTTGCGTTTAAACGAGTTACACTGAAGGTTTGATCAAAAGCTCCTAAGCATTTGTTTTTTTTTTTTGCAGGATTAAATTTTTGTTGTTTAACAGACACTGTAACACTTATCAGAAATTGATTTAATTTTATTCAGGTACCTTTTTAAATTAAAAATCCTAAAGCGACTGAAAACTTGGTGCCTAGAGTATTTTTAGAACAAAACTTTCCAGCTTTGGACGTTAATAAATCTCAATCCGCCGTGAGATTTAGCTTTACATATCTATTCCGAAACCCAAAATGGTTTGAGCTAAATATTTTTTAATTTTCCCTAAACTAGACATTACAAAGCTAAACATAGTGAGTGTTATTACAACTTAGCTGTTAAAAAATGCAGCGACAGGTGCGGTGGCTTGTTTCGGTGGCATCTTTGTACGTATTTAGGTCGTAGATTTCTTTAAAATTTTTGATTGTGCGATGAAGTTTTCATAAGTTAACGTGTCTAATTATGCTAGATAAGACTTTTAGCCTTAATCTGGCAGTTGAAACATAAATAACCTAGTCGACCTATGGCCGCTTGAATTTAGTTAAGCTTTTTAAGGTCTGCGGCTTAATTTACTGTGAGATCTCTGAAGATAGTTTTGTAAACAAATATGATAACAACGAGAGGCGTTTGTAGTAGCTTGACCTCATTTTTTTGGCCAAGCTACACAAAAACTAAAATCTTCTTAATCTCAAAGTCAAAATGCAAAGTTCTGACTTTTTTCCCATTTCGAACAGAACTTTGAGTAGATCAGTATCATCAACTTTTCCATCGGCGTTTGTATCTGGATTAACTTCGGGATCGCAACTCACAACTTCTTCGCCAAAACTCTCTAAAACATACTCTAAGTCTTGCTCATCAACTTCACCACTTCGGTCAACGTCCCCAAATCTTGTTTGTCCAATTACATGAGTTTTTAAAAAAGTTTTACGCTCAGGTACGTCGTTAATGTTATAAAAAAGATTAACCGTAGCTGTTTTAGGGTTAACAGAGACATCAGCCAAGCTTACCTCTCCGCCAGTAGAGTCAGAAGGCATAAATACTACTTGATTTTTTAGTCTTACTCTAACCTTCTTAGCGGATCTAGGAACCAATCTGCTAACTGTTCTGTTGCAAGTTTTCCCTTCAAATACAACGGGGAAGCAGCTTGAGTAACTCGACTCATCAAGCCTTTCATCGCCTCCTTGAGGGTAAGCTAAGCCTACAAGACCTATGAGAGCATAAACAATTGTTTTTGCTGCTACCTTTAAATTGCTAATCATATCTCAACACCTCCTTCTTAGCTTGAATCGTTAAAATTACGGAAAGTTTACCTTAAGATTGCGAAATCTTAAAAAGCTCGACTGAAAGGAATAGTTTTGAGATACTCAAGAACTAAAGTACGCGCCTTAATTTTGCTGCAAACTTTCACTTTCGTCTCAATTCAAATTAAATTCCGGATGAGGGGAGAGTAATTTAACATTTTTTTGATTAAGTTGTATTTAAATAATTGCTGTAAATAATTTTGTCGAACTTGGTTTTGAGTTTATCGCGGGAAAGGGTACCAGGGCACTTGAACGTGTGATTAATCTAAAAGTTTCTAGAAACTTCGGATCATGAATCGTCAAGGTGGACTCTTAAGCGAGTTTTTAGTATAAAATTGCGCGATCAGTTTTCTGTCGGTTAAACTTAAGTCAGCACTAGAGAAAGGGTTTAAATCCTAGAGTAAAGCCTTTATTATGGCTTGGTGCGTGATAAATTAGAGCAGAAAACGAGTTAGAGTTTTTGCTCCAGCATCTGGGCTTAAATTTTCAGGCTAGCATACCAAAAGTTTTTTTGAACTTTTAAAAACTTTAAATCGCAAGCGAAAACTAATAATTAGATGCAATGAGGCCCACTTTCCCTAAGCTTTTAAAATAAAAAAATAATAAGAGAATTTAGTTTAAAAAAAACTAAATTCCTTAAATCAAGTACCTTAAAAAAGGTATAAATATATAAAACATCGTTTTAATATTGGGAGGCTGCGACCAGATTTTGATTTTGCTTGCGCATAGATATAGAAATTCTATACAATTTCTATAGTATGAGTTTGGCTGCTTTAGCTAATGAGGGGCTAAGGCTTAGTTTAGTAAAACCTGCGGAGGAGATAGAAAATGATTACTTTTTCATAGAAAAGCTTAGATTTAGAAAAGGGAGAGTTCATATTTTAAAAAGCAGACTGCTTCCTGCAGCGCTTATATGTAAATTAGTCGAAATAGTTCTGCCGCATGTTGATTGGGTAATTTTAGTTAACTTAAAAAACCTAAACTATGCTTATCTTGGTAAATTTGTTGATGAAGCAAACTTAGAAAAAGTGTTAGTAACATCTGACACTAATTTTGAGCTTCTAGAAAGACTTTCGCATATTAAAAATAGCGTAATCATTGCCTTTAATACTGTCTTTTTTTTAAGACCTCTTTTTTACTTTCTAATTAAGAAAACTTTCTCTACTTGTTTTTTATTTTTTTCAAAGCCGATAAAGCCTCCAAAAAATGCTTACACCATTTCTCAAATTAGCTTGGGTGACGAGCTAACTTATTCAGTGCGCTTTGAAAGGTCAAGAGATCCTTTGCTTGCTCAACATGTATATAACTTTTCTGTTTAAGGATTGGCTTTTTCAGGTAAAAAACCTAAAAAAAGCGGCTTTTGAAGACAGAGGAATAATTTTAGCCTTAACACAAGATCTGCCACAATGGCTTGTAAAAAAGAAAGTAAGTGCCCTTTTCCATGCTTGTTCAGACGCTAAAGTTATAAAATTTATACCAAAAGAGCAGTTCCCGCTTTTCATTCAGCTTGCTCGAAAGCTTAGTTATTATCTGCCTGACCTAGGGTTAAACGAAAGTTTTGATCAAAAAGACCCTTCAACTTATTGCTTAAGTGTGGATGTTTCATCATATGAAAGATTTTTTGGAAGTTTTAGTAAAGCTCTAGACTTTATAGATTCCACTATAACTAAAACTTTAAATCTGAAGCTACCTTTTGTTGTTTCTAATAGCCCAAACTTAAATGTTTTAATTTTCCGCTTAGCACAAAATAAGGTTTTTGAAAATTTAGGAGAGGCTCTACAGCTTGTAAAAGACTTGCCGATCGAAGAGATTTTAAGCGAAAGAGATGAAATAGTAAGACTTGCAAAATTTAAAATTTTTAAATTAGCTCAAGCTTTAGATAATTTAGCCCTTTTAAAAAAACTTTTAAGCGAAAAATCCTTCAAACTACTAAGCAGCTTAGTTGCTAACACTTCAGCGATCACTAAGCTACGACCAGAAAGAAATGTTTCAGTGTTTAAAAGATTTTTTTCAGATAATCAACTAGATATTGAAAACACTATTTATGAGGCTCTTTTGTTGTTGAGACAAAAATTTTCTTCAGATAACTCTTGCCCGTTAAAAATATTTATAAAGATCACAGGTAAACAACAGTTTTTTAGGGAAATCTTTAGAGTTCCAAATTACTTTACAGAGTGCTGGTGTAGAGACCTTGCTAGAGTAGTAACCAAAAAACTTATCTTCTCCCCAGAAGATTTAACTGTTATAGGATTAGACCCATATGAGAAAGATTTTAACTTTCAAATAAAACTATTTGACAATCGGCAGAAAAAGTCAAAAATCTCAGAAATCATTGGGATTAGTTTATTTGGAGATGTTCGCAAAATTTCTATGCAAGAGTTTAGACTCCCAGAACTTCAGTCTAAGCTAGTTTCATTGCAAGAAAAAGTCCAAAAGCAGCCTAATTACTTTGATGTCCCGCCTGTTTTATTTAAGAGACCTATTAAAATTAATACCATTAAGCTAGTTGATCCTCCAGTTTTTGATTTTAAGGCGATCATCGTAGACAAAAAAAGAATTGATGTTAAAAAAACTATAATTCATGAGACAATAATGCCAGATTGGTGGAGCAACGAGATTAATGACTCTTGGTTTAACCAAAGTACAAAGCTAAATCCTAGCATTCAGTTAAATGAGCTAAATAAAAACGCTGAGTACAATAAAAATGCTGAAAAGATTAGGCAGTATTACAAGCTAGTTTTAAAAAACAAAAACATTACCCTATGGGTGTTTGATATCGATGGGGAAACTTTTCTTCACGGAATTTGGGCATAATTACCAATTAAAGCTAACCTAAGATGGTGATACTACAAAATTTAAATGAATGTAAGAAGCTCACTGATTTTAAAAAACCTACTCATCCAAAAAAACTAAAAATTAGTCTCAAAATTTTTTCTCCGGAGAGAAAACCCCTCAAACATCGAGCTTGATTTTTAACTTAATAATTTCCCCCTCAGTGTTTAAGACTTCTAAAGAACTTTAAATTTTTAGCTTCTAAGGAAAAACACTCAAAGTCTAAAAGCTTGTTTTTTGCCCTTCAAACCATGTTTGAGTGAAAAATTTTCTTTAGAAAAGGTGCAAGTTTGGAGTTAAAATTAAAATTATGTAAGCT
>Ga0308395_1000741_pt1 | contig 24317 bp, 18 predicted proteins | sample Hotspr20SampleP4_FD_202097 | JGI IMG/M metagenome (GOLD analysis project Ga0308395, IMG submission 202097) | Hot spring phototrophic mat microbial communities from Mushroom Spring, Yellowstone National Park, Wyoming, United States - 20050930_P4 ...
TATACATTATTGAATTAGAAAAATGGCATCCCGACACTTTTAACCACTCCATAGATGTTGCATTCTTCTCTCTATACATAGCCTCACAACTAACAAACGATAAAGAAGAACTTATGTCTATATTCTTAGGTGGACTACTACACGATATTGGCAAATATATAAGGTATAAAGAAGGAGATAAAAGATTTTACGAAATAATAACAAAAAATACTTATCTTACAGAAGAAGAGTATGACATATTGAAAAAACATGTTGATGTAGAAAACTTTTTTGAAAATAAGTTCTCATTCTTTTCCAAAAAACAAAGAGAAAACATAATATATGGTGCATTAGACCATCATGAAAAGCTCGATGGCTCAGGATATATAAAAGGAAAAAAAGGACACCAAATAAGCTTATCTGGAAGAATAGTAGCAGTCGCTGACATATACGATGCTCTTATAAGAAAAAGAGAGTATAAGTCAATGATAAAGCCAGACCTTGCAATGAAACACCTATTAGAGTTAGGAGAAAAAGGAAAATTAGACAAAAACCTAGTAAATACATTTAAAAAATTAATGGGACGTTACCCTACCGGGACAGTGATTTCAACAAATAAAGGTTTTGCTGTAGTAACAAAACAAACTAACAATCCTGATAGACCTGTAATACTATTAATAGACTATCATGAATTAGGTGAAATAGACCTTTCTAAAGATAACAATATAATAATAAACGAAGAAAGTACTGAGAACTCAAATTTAAAAATAAATATCTAAAAAATTGCCTTTTCTCTTATAAAAGAAAAAGTTTGTCTTCTTTTTTATTTCTTCCAAGTGCTTCTCAATTGGACTTTCTCTATTTTCCAAAGACTTTTTAAGATACTCTGAATATTTTTCTCTCATCTCTGATAAAAGTCCTTTATTTTTATCATCAAGGTTAAAATAAGTTTTTAATCCTGTAATCATCCTAGTCTCTTACAAAATTCTTAATAATATAATAATAAATAAATAAAAAAATCACAACATATTTAAGTTGATTATACCCTTAGAAATATCAATTACAGCAAACCTATTATCCTTAAAAGGCCCAGGATTAATCAATTTTGTTTTGCCTATCAAGTCTTGCCCTATACCCTCATGTATATGACCAGTAAGGCAAAAATCAGGTGAATATTTTTCAATAAACTCTCTTACCTTTTTTGATCCAACGTGCTTATCTATAGCCTTATCACAAGTTGTCCCAAAAGGTGGGTTATGACATATCATTACTTTTATCTTTGCTTTCTCAATTGACTTATAGCCATTAACAAGACAATCATAAATTTCATTTGAATCTTTCTCATTAGGTGTATCAAAAGGTGTCTTCTCAGACCCTCCACAACCAAAAAATCCAATATCACCTATTTGCACACCACTACATTCTATAGAGACACTATACTTATTAAGTACTTCCAACCCCTCTCTTTTATCCATATTACCGATTATAGATAAAATTTTACCATCAAAATTTTTTTTAAACTCTTTAACAATAGCCTCTATCTCCTGTTTTCCACCCCTTAGAGTAAAATCACCACCGATCAATAAAATATCTATATCACCAAGAGGCAATTTTTCTATAGATGTAATATTATTATGAATGTCTGTCAAAAATAAAACTCTCATTTTTTACCCTCTTTATCATAATTTTTTCTGCTATATAATTCTTAGTTTCCATGACAATATAAACAAAGCCTTTATAGATAAACTCATCACCTTTCATAGGTATTCTATTAAGATAATAGGAAATAAAACCAGAAATAGTGTTAAATCCATCTTTTTCTATATCAAGCCCATATTTTTTATTAAGATAATCTATATCTTTATTCCCTAAAACAATAAGACTATTATCAGGTAACTCTTGGACATCATCAAAAAATGTGTTCTCATCTTTGACATCACCAAAGATCTTTTTAATTATATCATTTTTTATAACAATACCTGAAATTGCTCCATACTCATCGACCACAATGCCCAAAGTCTTTTCTGCCTCCTGTAACTCAAATAAAGTTTTATCAAGTGTCTTTGTCTCTGGAAACACCAAAGTTTTTCTAAAAAAATTAGAAACTTTAGCATTATTTTCAGAAAAGATAATATCTTTAGAAGTAACATACCCTACCAAGTTACTAGGAAAGTCTTTATAGACAGGAATTTTATCAAAATAGTTGTTTTTTAATTTTTCTTTAATAACTCCTATATTCTCATCAAGACTTATTGAAAAAACTCTATTTATAGGTATAATAATATCTTTTATTCTGATTTTAGAAAGATCTAATGCATTTTTGATCAGTTTCTCCCTTTCCTCTCCCTCTTTTATCTCATAATCTTTACCGCTAGAAAGTACATACTCTATTTCTCTTCTAGATATATAAGAAACTTGATTCTTTTTACCGAAAAAGTTCAATAAGCTAAGAACAAGAGTAAAAGGATAAAATATTCTCGTAAAAAAATAAAAAACCTTAGAGAAAACTTTTATAAAAAAGTCAGAGTTTTTTAGTGCCATAGACTTGGGAATTATCTCTCCAAAAAGAAGAAAAACTATTGTTAAAACAATACTTGAGATTATAACTGAGTCTTTGAAACTGAACCAATTATTAAGATATGTTGTCATTAATATTGAACAAGATACAACAGAAAGATTTATACCTACTAAGGTCGTATTTACAAGCATATTTAGATTAGAATATAATCTTAATATAATTTTATCTCTTTTATAGTACTTTGAGTGAACATGAATAGGATTACTAGTTATAAAAGAGGTCTCCACTATAGAAAAAAAACTGGCCAAAAATATAAAAAAAATTATGAGAAATATCATGACCCAACCTTTTTTATACTAATTTTCTTTATCCTATTGTTTTCTATCTCTTCCACTCTCCAGATATAGTTACAAAAAATAAAACTATCCCCTCTCTCTGGTATTTTTTGAAGTCTGTTTGTGACAAAATATGAAACAGTTTCCTCTTCATCATTCCAGACTTCATTGACCCCGAGAATTGATTTTACTTCACCTAATGATAAATTAGCGTCTTTTAACAAGAGTTTCCCTGATTTTATTTCATATATTTTTTCTTCACTACCAAATGAAGAAATCTTATCAAGCATACGATTTAAGGTTATAATACCCAATGTGCCTCCAAACTCATCTATCACAATACCAAAACTCACCCTGTTCTTTTTAATTATACTTAAAGCCTCAATACAATTTTTCGTGTTAGGTATATAAACTGGTTCTCTTATTATATCTTTATGATCAACAAGTTTATCATCTTTTTCTATTTTAATAATATCTCTTATATGAACAAAACCCAAGATTGTATCTATGTTTTTTTCACATACAAGGATTTTACCAAATCTATTTTTCCCCATTATCTCAATTATTTCTTTAACAGAATTATCCAAAGTAACATATATTATTTCTTTTCTCTGTATTATCAGATTTTTTACATCCATATGAGAAAAGTTTATAACCCTTTCTATAAGTCCTGTCTCTTTATAACTTAATATACCCACATCATGGCTAAACTTCAATATTGCTATAAGCTCGTGTTTATTTGTCTCTTTATCCTTAATACTTTTAGTAAAAAACTCTGCAATCTTTTTTAATAAATAAGAAACAGGATAAAAAAATATCCTCAAAAGATACAAAAAAACAGAACTGAATCTAACCATAGCTCTAGGAAAAGTAAGACCAATACTTTTAGGTAAAGACTCACCAAAGACCAAGAGCAATACAGTTGATACAATTATTGAAATGAAGGTCTGCCAGTCTTCACTAAAATTAGACAAGAACTTATGAACTATAAACTCCTCAGATAAACTTGAAAAAACAATATTAACCACAGTATTCGATAAGACTATTGTGTTTAAAAGCAACATACTGTCTGATATAAGACTCCTACTTAAACCTTTAAAATTATAATTCCTTGACCTTAGAATAAAGAAAGAAGACTCGGAAGCTGAGAAAAAAGCGGAAAAAGAAAGTAAAACAACCAGAAAAGGTTCCATATCTATTCCAAATAAGATATTATTTTATCTTTTATTTCTTTTATTGTCTTATCTATCTTGTCAATAAAAAAATTATAAAAGATTATTGCAGGAATAGCAATGACAAGGCCCATAGCAGTTGTAATAAGAGCATTTGATATGCCTTTTAAAAGAAGGTCATTATCTATTGTCAATATACCTTTTGTAGACTCTATCATACCTAATACAGTGCCCAAAAGTCCTAACAAGGGAGAAACAGAAGAAATTGTACCTAGGGTAGCTAAGTATTTTTCTATCTGATTTCTCTTTGTATCCAATTTCTCTTCTAATATTTTAAAAATATCTGTTTTAGACATTTTTTGGTTCAGGTTTTTATATATTTCAAGCATTTCAACTAAAAAAACCTTTTTTTGTTTAGGCCAAACACTTTGGAAAAAATATAATTTATACAAAACTATTGCTGTTGTTAACAAGAGGTTGAATATAAGGATAAGCCCCAATATACCTGTGGTTGACAATATATAATTTAACACTACATTACCTTTTCATAAGCTTCTATAAGTGTTTTAAAAAGTTTAAGATTAAACTTTTTGATAGTTATTTCAGAAATACTGTACAAGTTAGGGTCTTCTATTGCTATCATTTTTTCCTTAAACTTAAGTAAAGATATGTATTCTATAATGTTCTTAACTGAATAAACATCTACATCTGTAATATCATGGAAAAAGAATATTATAGTTTTTTTAACATCTAAATTATTAGTAACCCTTTGAAGGTTTGAATAAGTTCTATCGTTAATAATACCAGTAACTGAGACTATATATGTTTTTTCAGTAACTTCTATTAATACATTGTCTTCTTTATTTACTGCCTCTTTTTTTATGTCTAAATATTTTTGTAGCTTATTTAAAATAAGGTCAAGCTTTATAGGCTTAATGATATAGTCATTAGCACCATAAGCTATTGCTTTTTTAACATTTTCTAAGTTGTTAAGAGCAGACATTATAACAATAGGTGTCTTTGATGTATCATCTTCAAAGTCTCTTATCTTTGCACAGACCTCATACCCATCCATTCTTGGCATCATTATATCAAGCAATACAACATCAGGTTTAAACTCTCTTATTCTTTTAAGAGCAAAATATCCATTGTCTACAGTCTCTACATTAATACCTTTCATCTCAAAAAAGTTTTTTAATAAAGAGCATATACTAGGGTCATCATCGACAATCAAAATCTTATTTTTCATAATAATTATTTACTCCTAAGGTTATCAACAAACCTTGTTGTATGTGTCCCTTCAATAAAAACAGGGTGGTCCATAACTATTAAGTGAAAAGGAATAGTAGTTTTAATGCCCTCTATAATAAACTCTGATAAAGATCTCTTCATCCTCTTTATAGCCTCTTCTCTTGTTGGAGCCCAGACTATTAACTTTGCAAGCATAGAGTCATAGAAAGAAGGTAAAGTATAGCCACTATATATATGAGTATCTACCCTCACCCCAAAACCACCAGGTAAAAACAGAGTTTCAATCTTACCAGGGTTTGGTAAAAAGTCTTTGTCAGGGTCTTCAGCATTTATTCTACACTCTATAGCATGCCCATTTATTTTTATATCTTCTTGTTTTAAAGAAAGTTTTTCTCCCATTGCAGCAAGAATTTGATTCTTAACAAGGTCTACCCTTGTTATTTCTTCAGAAATAGGATGTTCAACCTGTATTCTAGTATTCATTTCAATAAAAAAGAACTCTTTTGTGTCTTGGTCATAAATAAACTCTAAAGTACCCGCCCCAACATAACCTATGTTCTTTATTCCTTTTATTGCTGCATCAGTCAACTTTTTTCTACTATCATCATTAAGTGCTGGAGAAATTGCCTCTTCTATTAGTTTCTGATGTCTCCTCTGAATAGAACACTCTCTTTCAAAGAGATGAAAAGCCTGCCCATGAGAGTCTCCCAATACTTGCACTTCAATATGTTTAGGATTTCTTATAAACTTTTCCATATATACATCTGGATTACCAAAAGCCTGTTTAGCTTCCTGTCTTGCTTGGTTATAATTAGTTATCAATTCTTTCTCATTTTCACATATTCTCATACCTCTACCACCGCCACCTGCTGTTGCTTTTATAAGCACTGGATAACCGATCTTATTTGCAGCTTCTATAGCATCTTTTTCTGTTTCAAGTATACCAGATCCAGGGACAATTGGTACTCCCGCTTTTTCCATAGTAGTTCTTGCTGTAGCTTTATCACCCATAGTATCTATAACTTCTTTAGAAGGGCCAATAAACACTATATTATGAAACTTACATATCTGACTAAAATTAGCATTTTCAGATAAAAAACCATAACCTGGATATATAGCATCTGCTCCTGTAACCTCAGCAGCAGCTATAATCTGTGGTATATTAAGATATGATTCAATAGACTTTGGACCACCTATGCATATCTTTTCATCAGCGAGTTTTACAGGCATAGACTCTTTATCTGCTGTTGAATAGACAATAACTGTTTTAAGTCCTAATTCTTTACAAGCCCTTATTGCCCTTAATGCTATTTCACCTCTATTTGCTATAAGAACCTTTTTAAAAGCCATTATTTACCCTCCGATATTAAAAATAACTTTTGTCCATACTCAACTATATCTTTATCCTTAACATATATCTCTTCTATTGCACCATCAACAGGAGAAATAACTTCATGTGATATCCCAACAGACTCTATACTTCCTAATAACTGACCCTTTTTTACTGTCTTCTCTTTCTTTATTTCAGGATTTAACTTAAATAAACCAACATAAAAAGATTGTATTTCAATATTACTTTCTGTTTCTTCTTTACTAGATTTTTTAGTATTAAGCACAATTTTATTCTTCATTTCTGTTTTCTCTATTTCTATATATTTTCTCCATCCCAAGTCAATTCTTATGTAGTTTGCTTTACTTTCCATAAATCTTTTTATTATACTTTGAACAATACTATTCATTTATATTATACCCTCTCAACATATTCTTCAGTTCTTGTGTCAACCTTTACCTTATCCCCAATATTAACAAATAAAGGTGCTTGAATCTCTATTCCAGTCTCAAGCTTGATAGTCTTTGTGGCAGAAGTAACAGTATCTCCTTTAACACCTGGCTCAGTATAAATTACTTCAAGAACAACATGGGAAGGTATATCAACTGTCATAATTTTTTCTCCATGTAACTTTAGAGTTACTTCATCCCCTTCTTTTATATAACTCAAAGTATCACCAAAAACCTCTAATGGAATACTTGTCTGCTCAAAAGTATTAAGGTCCATTATAACAGCATGATCCCCTTCTTTATATAAGAACTGAACTTTTTTATTCTCTAATTCAACATCTTCCAATTTTTCAGCTGCTTTTAAGTTCTTTTCTATAACTTTATAAGTATTTAGGTTTCTTAATTTTGTCCTTACTATTGCTTGTCTCTGACCAACTTTATAGTGCTGATATTCTAATACTTCATAAAGCTCCCCATCTAGTTTTAATATTATACCTTTTTTTAAGTTATTACTATTTATCATTTTTTTCCCTTATATTTTTTTAGTTAAAACAATTAAAATTTATCAAATTAAAATTTATCAAAAATAATATTTCTATTCACAAAAGATTTAAATCTTTTTCTGAAAAAACAAGCCCCTCATAGGTTTTAAACCTAACCTTAGGGTCTTTAAAGCAAGTCCTGTCAAGCCCTGCCTTTAAACACAAAGAAGACAAAAAAACATCTTTGTCAGGTAGTTGTTCCCAAACCTGTGGCAGATAGGTAGCCATGTTCCTGTCTAATGAAATAACAACCCCCAAGCCAGGCTTTATCTCATCTAAGCTTGCATCTTTAGGTTCAGATAAAACTGTTATCTCTATATCAATATCTTTATATTCTTCCTTAGTTAATGGGAAAAATCTTGGATCTTTAAAAGCAGACTCTATAGCCAATTTTTTAACAGACTCCTTTAGTGGCAGGAAACCAAAAATATTCCCTATGCAGCCTCTAAGTTCTCCTTTTTTATGTATAGTCACAAAAACACCTGCAACTATATCCAATTCACTATTTTCAAGGTTATTTATAGTAATACTAGACTTGCCAAAAAGTTTTTCCTCTATTGTTTTTCTTGCCAAATTAAGTAAAGTTATTTTTGTCTCTCTCCTAATATTCATTGGACATCAACTATTTTTAATCTGTGCAAAAATCATTCTACCTGCTGGGGTTTGAAGTATACTTGTTACAACAACATCCACCTCTTGGCCCAAATAATTTTTACCCCCCTCAACAACAACCATAGTACCATCTTGTAAATAACCTACACCCTGAGCTCTTTCTTTACCTTCCTTAATAATAGTTATTCTCAGTTCTTCATTAGCCATTACTATAGGCTTTAAGGCATTTGCAAGTTCATTAACATTAAGAACCTTTATCCCTTCCAGTGAAGCTAGTTTGTTTAAATTATAATCTGTCGTTATTAATGTACCTTGTACCTCTTTAGCTAATTTCATAAGCTTATCATCAACCTCTTTAATCCCAGGATAATCTTTTTCTATTATTTTAACTTTAACACCTTTTACCTTTTTTAGTCTACTCAATTCTGTAAGTCCTTTTCTGCCTCTACTCCTCTTATTAGGGTCTGTTGAATCTGCAACCATTTGAAGCTCATTTAATACAAACTTTGGAATAAGCACAACACCTTCTATAAACCCTGTCTCACAAACATCTATAATTCTACTGTCTATTATAGAAGATGTATCCAGTATTTTAACAGAAGAAGGTATAATATCATCTATTAAATCAATCTTTTCTTTTTTAATGTCTGGCATTATTATCTCTAGTTTTGAACTACCTTTAAAACCAAGATAAAAACCAGAAATTACAAAAACAAAAGATATCATTAATGGCAAAGTTTTTAAAGATGATAAAGCATAATAGTCAAAAAACTTAACAAGATTAAGCCCAAACCATATTCCAAGACCTGCACCTATAAAACCAATAAAGATTGGATATATAGACTTAGAATCGAAAATAGAATCAATGTTAATTATAAAAAACACAAATAATGTTAACAGTACAGAATAAACAATTTTATATTCTGGGATTATTAGAAAAGATAATAATCCCATCCCCCCCGCAAACAACAGTTTAATTATTAACATAATAAAGCCCCTATCTTTAATTTCAAATAAATATTTATAAAGCTCTTACCAGATATTAAATAATAAAAAGCATATTAATTACATTCTAAAAAATACAAAACAATAGTTAAAATAAAATCTTAATTTAATGTTAAATTTATATAATAAATTCTCAAAAAGAATAATAAATATCAAAAAAAATAAAATAAAATTTTAAATGAAAATTTTAATAAAAAACATTCATATAATAGACACTTTCTCAGGGAAAGAAATAAAAAACTCTGATATATTAATTCAAGATGCTACCATCAAAAAGATTGGACATAAAATAAAAATAGACCTCAAAAAAGATGATATGATAATTGATGGCAAAGACTGTATATTCACACCTGCTTTTACAGATATACATACTCATCTAAGGGAGCCTGGGTTTGAATACAAAGAAGACATAAGTACTGGAACAATGGCAGCAATCCACGGTGGATTTACAAGGATAACCTCTTTTCCAAATACAAAACCAGTAATAGATAGTATAGAGACACTTGCAATACTTAGAGAAAAGATAAGAGAAAAAGCAAAGATAGAAGTATTACCAATAGCAGCAATAACAAAAAACCAGGAAGGAAAAAAGATAGTAGAAATTGAAAAATTAAAAAAATATGTATATGGTTTCACAGATGATGGGAAAGGTATTCAAGACCCAAAAATTGCAAGGGAAGCAATGATAAGAGCAAGAGAAAACAATGTTTTACTATTACTACACGAAGAAGACACATCTTATGGAGAAGGTGTTGTTAACAATTCAATAGCAGAAAAACTCAAAGTAAAAGGTATAAAACCAGAATCTGAAGAATCAATGATAGCAAGAGACATAATACTGGCTAAAGATACAAAAGCAAGAGTACACATATGCCATGTAAGCACAAAATTATCTGCCAAGTTATTAAAAATTGCAAAAGAAGAAGGTATAAATATTACAGGTGAGGTTACTCCTCATCACCTTTGTTTTGATGATACCACATTCTCTGACTTTGGACCTAACATGAAAATGTCCCCTCCACTTAGAAGAGAGGAAGACAGGCTTTACCTTATAGAAGCATTTAAAGAAGGAATAATAGACTGTATTGCAACAGACCATGCTCCCCATGCAGAATATGAAAAAAAAGATTTAAACACCTCAAGTTTCGGGATTACAGGACTTGAAACTGCTTTTTTAACAATATACAATTTTGTGGTTAAAAAAGGATTATTAAGTCTTTATGATGTTATAAAAGGACTCACAACAAATCCATCAAAGACTTTAAGTCTAGAAAAAACACCAATCATTGAAGGAGCAAAGTTAAATTTTATTATCTTTAATAAAAAAGAAAAAATTATAATAGATAATAAGTTTTTCTTTTCTAAGTCTAAAAACTTTCCACTTAGAGGAGAAATGGAAGGTAAAATAACATACGTTTTTTATGATAAAAAATTTTTTAAATTTACAGATAAGTATGAAGAGGGGTTTTTATGATAGGAAGGCTTGTACTAGAAGACGGCTCAGTATTTTATGGTGAAGGTTTTGGATACAATACTGAAATAATAGGTGAGGTTGTTTTCAATACATCTATGACAGGTTACCAAGAGATATTGACTGATCCATCTTATTATTACCAAATAGTTTGTATGACCTATCCAATGATAGGCAATTATGGTGTTAATCAAGAAGACATAGAATCTGACAGCCCAAAGGTATCAGGTTTTATAGTAAAAGAGTATTCCAAGGCATATTCAAATTACAGGGCAGAAACTTCACTTGGTGAATACCTTAAAAATAACAAGATACCAGCTTTAGAAGGTATAGACACAAGAGCATTAACAAAAAAACTTAGAAACTACGGCACAATGCTGGGTATAATATCCTTTGACTTAAAAAAAAGTGATGATGATTTGATAAAGAAGATAAAACAAAGTCCATCTATGAAAGGTCTTGAATTAGCAAGTAAAGTGAGCACAAAAGAGATAAAAGAGTTCAAGGTTGAAAAACCAAGATACAGGATAATAGCATACGATTATGGTATAAAGTCAAACATAATAAGGCACTTTAATAATAGAGGGATTGATGTAAAACTTGTCCCTTACAATACACCTGCTGAAGAGGTATTGAAAGAAGATATTGATGGTATTTTTCTTTCAAATGGTCCTGGGGACCCATCTGCAGTAAAGATAGGAATAGAAAATGCAAAAAAAATAATAGGGAAAAAACCAGTATTTGGTATATGTTTAGGCCATCAGATAATAGGACTTGCTCTTGGTGCAAAAACATATAAACTAAAGTTTGGACATAGAGGTGGTAATCAACCAGTAAAAGACTTAAAAAACGGCAATATCTTAATAGCTGCTGAAAACCACGGTTTTGCTGTTAATCCAGATACACTACCTAAAGAAGTCAAAAAAATATATGTTAACCTAAACGATAATACACTTGAAGGTATAGAATGGAAAGAAAAAAATCTTATATCTGTCCAATTCCACCCAGAGAGTGCACCAGGCCCTAACGATGCAAATTATATCTTTAATGTGTTTATAGATATGATGGAGAAATCAAAAAAATGAAAAAGTTTTTATTTCTAATATTGATTCTGTCATTATACGCATGCTCTTCAAGTAAAATAATTAAAAAAGATATAACTCTACCAGAATTAACAAATTACAGTATATCAGGAATTCAAGAAGATAAAATAAGACAGGCAAATGACTCATTCTATAGAGGAAGTTTTAATCAGGCAATAGAGGTCTACAAGTCATTAATAGATTCTTTTATGGCTATTGATAATCAAGATGCAATATTTAACCTACTCATAATAATATCTGATACATATATAGAAAGTATGAACTATCAAAAAGCAATTGAGACATTACAAGCAGCAAAAAATAGGCTCAACTTTATACTTATAAAAACTAAAAACAAATACAAATATGAAGCAATGTATTTGGCTACATTAAGTAGACTATTGGTAATGTATGAAGATAAAGAACTAAAAGAAATAAAAAGCGGAATAATACTTCATAGTCTTTTAGTATCAAAGCAAATAAAAGACCCAAACATATTAATAAAAACTTATACAAATATGGGGTTTTATTACCTTTCAACAAATGAAATAGACAAAGCATTAGAATATTTTGAGAAAGCATTGATATTATCAAACTATACTGGGAAAAAATACTCTTATGCCTATTCATGTGAGATGATAGGTTTGATCCATACATTTAAAGAGAACTTTGAGTCAGCAAGTGACTACTTTATAACAGCATACAATCTGTATGCAAGTTATAACTATAGTTTCCCAATAGCAAGGTTATTAATAAAGATTGCAGACCTTCTAGTTAAACAGCAAGACTTATTTTTAGCATATTCTTTTTACAACAGGGCACAAGAGATATTTAAAATGAGCGAAGAAATTGATACTGAGATAAAAAATGTTTATCTTAAAATCTTAGAAAATAAAATAATAAGCTTAGAAAAGACTATTAAGTTAAAATAGTTTTTAAAAATTGTTTCTTTTTTATAAATTTTAGAATAATTCTAAATTACGGGGGGCTTCGTTTTGATTACTCATATAATAAAGAGGACAGGGGACATAGTAACATTTGACAAGGAAAAGATATTTAATGCAATATGGAAGGCAGTACAAAGTGTTGGTGGCAACAATCCTTTACCAGCAAGGGAAGTTACAGAAAAAGTTGTTAAGGAACTTGAAAAAACATTTATAAATAAAATACCTACTGTTGAAGAAGTACAAGATGTAGTTGAAAAAATACTTATAGAGAAGGGTCATGCAAAAGTTGCAAAGTCTTACATAATTTATAGAGAAAAAAGAGCAGAAGCTAGATATGCTGATGCAATAATAAAAGAGACAATATCTTTAATAGATGACTATTTAAAGGAAAAAGACTGGAGAGTTAATGAGAACTCAAACACATCATACTCATTACAAGGATTGAATAACCACATCTCATCTTCTTTCACATCACACTATTGGTTACACAAAATATATCCTCAAGAGATAAGAGAAGCACATATAAACGGAGATTTCCATATACATGACCTTGGAATATTAGGGACTTATTGTGTTGGCTGGGACTTAAAAGACTTTCTCCTAAAAGGTTTTAGAGGAGTTTATGGTAAGGTTGCAAGTAATCCACCAAGACATTTTAGGACAGCATTAGGTCAGTTGGTTAATTTATTATACACATTACAAGGAGAAAGTGCTGGTGCTCAAGCTGTTTCAAACTTTGATACATTGCTTGCCCCGTTTGTAAGATATGATAAATTATCCTATCTTGAAGTAAAACAATGTATTCAAGAGTTTATATTTAATATGAACGTACCTACAAGGGTAGGATTCCAAAGTCCTTTCTCCAATATAACAATGGACCTTGTAGTACCTAAAAACTTTAAAGACCAAAATGTAATCATCGGTGGGAAATTAATGCCAGAAAAATACTCTGAATTCCAAGAAGAAATGTATATAATCAATCAGGCTTTCTGTGAAGTAATGTTAGAGGGCGATGCTGATGGAAGACCTTTTTCCTTCCCTATACCAACATACAATATAACAAGGGACTTTGACTGGAATAATCCAAAATTAGAGAAACTATGGCTTATGACAAGTAAATACGGTACACCATATTTTGCTAACTTTATAAACTCTGAAATGGAACCAGAAGATGCAAGGAGTATGTGCTGTAGGCTAAGGCTTGACAATAGAGAGTTAAAAAAGAGGGGTGGGGGATTATTTGGTGCAAATCCTTTAACAGGCTCAATAGGGGTTGTGACAATTAATCTACCATCAATAGCATATATTACAAAAAATGAAGATCTTTTCTTTGAAGAATTGGATAGAAGAATGATAATGGCAAAAAACTCATTAGAAATAAAAAGAAAAGTAATAGAGAGCCTAACAGAAAAGGGTCTATACCCTTATTCTAAGTTCTACTTATCAGAAATAAAGAAAATAAGTGGTGCATATTGGAATAATCATTTCTCTACTATTGGACTTATCGGAATGAATGAGGCATGTCTAAATCTCTTTGGTAAAGACTTAACAGACCCATATTCTCATAATTTTGCCATAAGAGTGATGGACTTTATGAGAAAAAGAATAAGTGATTTTCAAGAAGACACAGGACATTTATTCAACCTTGAAGCAACACCAGCAGAGGGAACATCTTATAATCTTGCACTAAAAGACAAAAAAAGATACCCAGATATAATAACTTCTGGAAAAGATGAACCCTATTACACAAACTCAACTCAGTTACCTGTATCATTTACAGATGATATATTTGAAGCATTAGAACATCAGGATAAATTACAGAGTATGTACACAGGTGGTACAGTGTTACACATTTTTATAGGTGAAGAGCTGAAAGATCCAAATGGAGTAAAACTTTTAATAAAAAAGATATTTGAAAATTATACACTACCTTACATATCAATAACACCTACATTCTCAATATGTCCTGTACATGGTTATATACCTGGTGCACACCATAATTGCCCTTATGAAGAAAAAGAAGAAATTAAGGAAGAAAAAAAAGAAGAAAAGGTTCTTTTTGTAAGCTTAAAGTAACTAATAATTTTGATATAGTATTACAAAATTTACCTTATTTAAAAAAAACATGGTAAATTAAGTTATTTACTGAAATCTAGTTTTATAAAATACTGCCAAAACAATGTTTAAAATAGATCTATGAATATTTAATTTTACCTGTCTTTATTTTTATAGGTAATTTCTTATTTTATCCACTAAGACATTTATAAATTACGTGATTGTTTAAATTGAAACAAATTTAATAAAAATTGTTTTAAGTAATATATAAATTTTCTTTACTTATCTCTATTTCAAGAACTACTTTTGACTTTAAACACTCTTGTTCTTTTTCTTCACAATAAACAAGACTTGAATAAGTTTAGTTAGATTCATTACAAAACGTACTTTATATTACTACTATTAAGTTTAAAACGTTTTTATAGCTAAGTTGAATATTTTAATTACCTTTTTATATGGACAGTTAAAATTTAAAGTGTGATAATCCCATTAAATTGCTTAAGTATCAAAATCTCAAAAGGAAAATACATCAAGGTTTTGCCAATTTTCAGTATTACAATAATTAAATTTTTTACATAAAATTTTATAAAAGACTATATTATGCAATTTATTTTTTCTAATGACATTGTAAAACTTAAAGAAGAGTTTCTAAATAATTTTAGTTTATCTATCCCCTTTGAAAAAAAACTAATAATTGTACCAAATATTAATTTAAAAAAGTATTTACAGTTAGAGTTAGCAAGAAAAAATGGGATATCCGCTAATCTAAATATATTATACTTAGAATCAGGGTTGTTTTTTCTACTAAAAGAATCTTTTAATATTGAAGAAAAGTACATATTCTTAAATGAGTCTGATAACATAATCAATTTACAGTTAATGATAATCTCAATTTTGAAAAATGAGTTTGACAGTTTTAAAGTGATAAAAGACTATTTAAAAAACAGAAACAATCATAACCTATTATGGGAACTATCTAAAAAGATTACATTCTATTTTAGAGAATATCAGTATCAAATACCAGAATTATTAGATAGATGGGAAAAGGATGAGGATTATTTTGACAATGAGATTGAGAGAGATTTTAAACTAATATATAGAAAAACTTTCTGCGAAGAAGATGCATATATTAAAAAACTATCTACTGAAAATAAAATATATACAATTTTACCCATTCTTGTAAAAAATTTAGAAAATAAAATTTTAAAAAATGAGGACAAAAAGGATGTATACTTTTTTGGTTTTTCACAGATACCCCAGTTTCATTATGGCCTAATAGAGAAACTTTCAGATTTTTATAACTTTAAAATATTTCAACTAAACTATCAAAAAATTGACTCCAATTTTGTCTTAAAAAATAACAATGAGTTTATAAAAAAATATGCAATTGCAATAGAAAAAAACTTTAAAATAATACCAGAAAAGTTAAAACAAAATATTGAGGTAAAAAATAATGACTTTTCTACTAACTCTCTCCTAAACTGCCTAAAAAAATCTTTACTAAACGATATAAAGTTAAATGCCCGGCAAGACAAAACTATTCAGATAATAGGTTGCCCATCAGTAAAAAGGGAGGTTGAAACTGTTTATAACAGTATTATTTACAATATGTTAACTGATGAAGAATTAAAATTAACTGATATTGCTATACTTGTAACAGATATTGATAGATACAGATATGAAATAAAAAATGTCTTTGACTATTATGGAAATATAAGGTATAACCTAAACGACTTTACAATAAACATTGAAAGCAATTTCTTAAAAGCAGTATCAAAGTTTTTGGAATTAATAGGTAGTGATTACAAAAAGAGCAAAATAATTGATCTGATAACAAATCCACTTATAATGAAAAAGTTTAATTTTAATAATGATATAGAAGACATTTTAAATACCATAGAAGACTTAAATATATATTTTAGTTACGATATGGAAAGCAAAAAAGAGTATTCAAACTTTCAAACCCCTTACTTTACATGGGAATATGGTTTAAAAAGAATAAGGATGGGTTATTTAACTGAAGAAAATGATGAAATTCCACCTTATACAAATAGATTTTTAAAGGAAGCAAGAAATATTGATACTTTAAACCTATTTTTTGAGACTCTATTTGACAGATTAAACATTGAAACAAGACTAACTGGAGCTGAATGGAAAGAAAAACTTCTTAACTTTATAGAAGAATTTATTGAAATTGAACAAGATAATAGTATAGAAGAAAATGTTAGAAACAACTTTTTAAAACTACTAGACTCTATAGAAATTTTTGATAATATCCTAAATGAAAAAATAGATATAAAATATATAAAAAGATATATTGAAGAAAATATTGAAAATATTGAGTTTAGAAAAGGAAGTTTTTTATCAGATGGAGTAACTATTTCAAAAATGGTACCAATGAAACCAATACCTTTTAAAATAATCTATATAATTGGCCTTAATGAAGATATTTTCCCTTCTTATCAAAGTGAAACAAGCATTGACCTAAGAAATAAATTCCCTGACTATATAACAAAAACAGAAGTTGATAATTATCTATTCTTGGAGACGATACTTTCTGCTCAAAAAAAGCTATATCTAACTTATGTATCTAAAGACATACAAAAGGATGCAATTTTATATCCCTCAAGTTGTATAAAAGATCTTATATCTTATATGAACAAAAACATATTGACTGAGAACTTTAAGGTATTTGAAGCAACAATAAACTTAGAAGATGAAAAAAACTTTATGGAATATAATAATGAATTAACAGATATTTATAACTGTTGTATCAACGAAAAGATAAGGTTAAGAAATAGTTTTACTAGAGAAAGTAATACCTCAAAAAATATCAGAATAAAAACAAGCAAAAAAGATGAGGGAAGACTAAGTCTAAATGACCTAAAAGAGTATATTTTTAGTCCAAAAAAGATCTTATTAAAAAACAAATTAAGAATTGACTTAACAAGATTTGAAAGGTTTAGAAAATCTGATATTGAACCATTTTATGAAAGAAAATATGAAATAAATAATTTAAAAAAAGAAATTTTCATAAATGTTTTATATGATAAAGAAATAAAAGATGATATATACAAAAAAATAGAATTTGAAAAAAAAATTGGGGATAAACCAGAAGACTTTTTCTCTGATTTTATAAAGTATAAAATAATAAATGAGATAGAAAAGATAAAAACACACAAAGATAATAAAAAAATAAAAGACATTTTATTAAAATCTAATCTCTATAGAGAAATAGTGTTTGATTTTTTAAACCCAAATGATAATAATATCTTTGAACCTTACTTTAAAAAAGGTCTTAACATAACAGGGAAAATAGAAAATGTTTTTAAAGATGGTAATAATATTTATTTTTTTGACTTATATGACCAAAACGTTATAACAAAAGAAAAAAAGATAAAAAATTACAACCTAATAAAAAATATATTCAGAACTGTTTTAGACTTCGGACTACTCTCTAAGAAAAAGGAAGGGTTAAGATATAACTACCTTGTTTTGCAGAACAATAATATATATAATCTAAAATATGAAAATGCTTCTTGTTTTTTTGATAACATATTGAATGATTACATAAATGATATTAATAATGATGTGATTTATGATATAGACTTTGATATAATAACTGAATTATTATCCCAACAAAAAGAGTTTAACATAGAAGAATATAGAAGATTGTTAGAGTACAAGTTTGATGACGAAAATACAAAAAATTATAGGATTGAGGATAAAGATATACTCTTAAAAGATGTTAATTATGATATAACAGAAGACATTTTTAATAAAAGATATAACATTATAAAAGAGATTGAAATAAATGAAGTATGATTTAGACCTATTAAACACAAAAAATTTACTTGATTTTTTAGATAAAAACTCTCTAATTGAAGCATCAGCTGGAACTGGAAAAACTCACACAATCATTGAGTTAGTAAAGACTTTAATCCTAGAGAAAGAAATAAAACCAGAAAATATTTTAATTGTTACATTTACAGAGAAGGCAGCAGGTGAATTAAAGGAAAGAATTTCAAAAAAACTTGAAGAGATAATTAATCTTAACACACAAGATAAAAAAAATGAATTAGCAAAAAATGCATTCAATAATATAAACAGGTTTGAGATAAATACAATTCATGGCTTCTGCTATAAGATTATAAAAGACTTTCCCTTTGAAATAGGGTACCCCTTCGAAAATAAAATAGTGAACAACGAGGATATAGTAAGAGACTCTTTTTATAGATACCTAAGAAAAGATATTTTTAAAGACTTTAAAGATGAAATAAAGTTAAAAAAACTTTTAGAGATAATAGGTTTTTTAGAAGAAAACACAGAAAGCAAGATTGAAAATATTTTGACTTATATATTAAGGATAAGTTATCTATTTCCCTTAAACTTAGAAGTCTATTCAGAAGAAGAAATTCTTAGTATCCTTGATTCTCTCTATTTAAATATAGAAGAATTAAAAGAAAGAATAAAAGATGAAAAAATTAACTCTAAAACTAAAAAATCTATTTTAGATAAGCTTAATAGAATAAAAGATACAAATAATAAACTCGAAGTATATGAAAATATACAAGATATTAGAGAAAATGTTATACAAGAAATTGATGAATATATATTAAGGTTTAATAATCTAAAAAATCTTTTTATTAACTATATTGCCCAGAGGACTCTTTCTCACACAAAAAAGTTTAAAAAAGATAATGCACTAATAACATTTGATGACATGATACATAATGTTTATAAAGCATTAAAAGAGAATAAAAGATTTGTTGAAATACTGCAGAACAAATACATTTATGGATTTATCGATGAATTTCAGGATACTGACTTTATCCAATGGAAGATATTTAAAAGAATCTTTATTGAAAGCCCAAAAAACAGAATAATACTAATAGGAGACCCAAAACAGTCAATTTACTCTTTTAGAAATGCTGATATAAACACCTATTTTGAGGCTAAAAAAGAAATTGAAAAAAATGGTTATATTGCAAACCTAAACACAAATTACAGGTCTATCAAACAACTTGTTAACTGCTACAATAAGATATTTTCAGAAAATAATTTTTTTCTATCAGATAAAATATTTTATAACAGCGTTATTGCAAACCCCAAAAAATATGAAGCAGATCAAAAATGCATAGGACTATACTTAAAAGAATTAGAAACTAAAAAGAGTAATGATAAGCAAAGAGAGTTTTTATTCTTCATAAGAGATGAAATATTAAGACTAATAAATGGAAAAAGGTTTTTAATCAAGAAAAAAGAAGAAAAAGAGTTTAGACCACCTAAATTAAATGAGATTGCAATCTTAGTCTCATCAAGGAGTGATGCAAAAAAGATACAAGAATTTCTTACTCAACACAATATAGAATCAACAATATACAAAAAGAGTCTACTGTTTCAGAGTGATGAGGCTATTCAGGTTTTATATCTAATTGACTATCTTACAGAACAAAACAACATACAAAAACTAAAAAAATTATTACTTACAGACTTTTTTTTCATTCCCAATGAGATTAATCTTGATGAATATATTAAAGACAAAAAAGTAGTAGAGTTTGTTAAAAAGTCAAAAGAAATAATAGAGAATAACAAGTTGTGGACTCTTTTTAGCAAGTTGTTTAAAATACTTGAACTTGAACAGAACATTATAAAAAAATACAGTTTTGATAGAATGCGAATAATTACAAACTATAGACAAATTGCAGAAATACTTGAAAAAATGGCATACAAAGAGCAATTAGACATATATTCTTTAAAATACAGGTTAATATCTCTTATCTACAAAGACAAAACAGATGAAATAGAAGAAGACTTATATAGACTCGATTCTGATAGCAGTAAGGTCAATATACTTACTATACATATAAGCAAAGGACTTGAATACCCAATTGTATTTGACTATGGAGCATTAAAAAACATTAACAAAAAAAGAAAAAGATTTTATTACTTTGATGAGGAAAAGAAAAACTACATATTTGAGTTTGAACCCCAAAAAAACATTAAAGATAAAATAGAAAAACTTGATTTTGAAGAGTATAGAAGACTACACTATGTTGCAATAACAAGGGCAATTGTTGCTTCATACTTACCTGTGTTAAACTCAAAAAAGAGTAATGAAAATGAAATAAGTATTGCAGAAATGCTTTATAATTTAAAAGAAAATTTTAAAGAAAATTTTATAATTTCAGAAAGAGATGATGAGTGTTTAAAAGACTTATATAAAGTAAAAGATTACAATCAAAAAAAAGAAGTGCAAGAAAAAGACTTGTCTAGTATAAACAGGGCTTTTACTATTCAGTCATTTTCAAGCATCCATATGTTAGAAAAAACAGAAAAAGAATCAGTTGAATCTTTAATAAATACGATTAATGATGAAAACTATAACAAAGACTCAATCACTCTGGACTTACCAAAAGGCAAGAACACTGGAAGTTTTCTTCATAAAATACTTGAGGAAATCGATTATACAAAAGACTTAGAGACAAAAGAAGTCAATAAAATAATTGAGGAAAACACTAATTTTTTCTTCAGGTTTGAGGATAATAATATAAGAAAAGACTATACACAGATAACAAAAAAATTAATATCAAATCTTTTAAACCATCACATATCAGAAATTGGAATAAAATTAAGAGAGATAAAAAAAGAGGACAGGATTAATGAGATGGAGTTTTATTTCAGTGTTGATGAAAACTTTATAAATGGTTCAATAGACCTTGTTTTTAGATACAATGATAAATACTATATTGTTGACTGGAAATCAAACTCAGTCGAAGGCTCTTGTGAACCACATTTTAAAGAAAACTATGAATTACAGGCAAAAATCTATGAGTACGCATTTGTAAAACATTTGGAAAAAGTTATAAAAGAGTTTAACTATGACAAATACTTCGGTGGAATATTTTTTATATACCTAAGAAGTATTGATAAAGATGGTATTGTATACATAAAACCAGATAAAAATAGATATAAAAATCTATTAAATGAGTTTAAACAAAAACTGGATAGGTTAAATGAGTTTACAAAAGATTGATACTATTTTAGAGAACAAAGGGCTTGAACTCCCATACTCTTTTCAAAAACATCTTATTAATGACCTTATAAATTTGGGTAACATAGAGGAAGAAGACTTAGAGTCTTTTATTATAACTTTAAGTAATCTTTTTATAGAAATCGCTAATGGTTCAACCTGTTTAATCTTAGAAAAAGATCCAAAACTTATTAGTTTTACTTTAAAATATCCTGATATAATAAATTATGAAAAAGCACCTTTGATATTAAGAGAAATCGGGCATAAACTACTCCTGTACAGAGAGAGAGACTATATTGATGAAATAAAGTTAGAAGAGGCTTTAAAAGAAAGACTGGAAAACAATGAAATAAGTAATAACATTTTTATTGAAAACACTAATGAAAACATAAAAAAAGCATTAAGTTATAACACTATTCTTATTACAGGGGGGCCGGGGAGTGGGAAAACAAGTCTTGCAACAGATATATATAAGGCATTTTCCACACACATAAAAAATGATAATAGAAAACCTGAAATAAAGATAGCAGCACCAACTGGGAAAGCAGCAAAAGTACTTGCTGATAGAATAGATGATGAAAATGGGGTTACAATACACAAGTTATTAGAGTACAGCCCCCTTTATGATAAGTTCAAATACCATAAAGACTTTAAGTTAAAAGCTGACCTTATAATTATAGATGAAGCGTCAATGATAGACTTAAGGTTGTTTAAAAACCTATTGGAAGGTATTGAAAAAAACACAAGGTTAATCATAATTGGGGACAAGGACCAACTGCCATCAGTTGACAACGGGGCTGTATTTACAGAACTTGTTGAGTCTAATCTATTCCCTGTAATAAAATTAACAAGTCAATACAGATCAAATGAAAATATATTAACACTTGCAAAAAAGATAAATAGTGGAGATACAAACATATTTAACTCAGTAAATGAAATAGAAATAAATGACCTAAAAGAACAATTAGAGAAAAATGAAAACAATGTTTATTTTATAGAACTTAGGGGAAAAACAGACTTATTAAAGATAATTAATATAGTAGCAAACCACTATAAAGAAAGTATACAGAATACTAAAATACTTGGTTTCACAAACAAAGGATTTTTAGGAATAGAGAATATAAACAAGATAATAATTGAAAACTACAAAGATATTATGAAAGAAGTTCCTATAATGATAACAGAAAATGATTATGAAAATAATGTCTTTAATGGCGATATTGGAATATTAGAAAACAATTATAGTGTTAAGTTTTCAGATGGGCTTAAAATAAGTTTAAACCTTTTAAAAAACTGGAGATATGCTTTTGCTATTACTGTGCACAAGAGTCAGGGTAGTGGTTATGATGATGTTTTTTTAATACTAGCAGATAAAAAAGAAAATCCTTTATTAACAAGAGAACTTTTATATACAGGAGTTACAAGAGCAAAAAACAGAGTCTTTATAATTGGCAAAAAAGATGTGTTTTTGGAGGGAATAATTAGAAAATCGAATAGATACAGTGGTATGGTTATTAGACTTAAATAACAAATTTGAAAAAAACTTTAAACATTAGTTTTAATTATTTTAAAGACTTATAACGTTTAATTTCTCCTATACAAGGATATATGTCTTTAAGGCAAGTTATTTTTTAGTTACAAAAACTATCTTACAAGTTTTCTTTTGGCTCAAAAGAAAGAAGTATAGATTCAGCCATATTCGAATAAAGATGTATATTTACCATAAGTCTTTACATTTAAAAAGAGATTAAAAAAATACAGTTTCTTGAAAAAGAAAGTCCATAGCGTTTAGAAAAAAATTTTAACGTATTTTATTCTGAACTAAAACCTCTAAGTTTTTAAGAGGATATTAAATAAAATAGAAAAGATTATTAAAAGAGGGGGAGATACCCCCCTCTCTATAATTCTTGCAAACCTTATTTTGGATTATCTACTTTTGTTCCTGTTGTTGAAGTAGAGCTAGAAGCACTCTTAGTTTGAGCTGCGTGCATCTTAGCAAGTTCTCTTCTTCTTAAGTCAAGAAGCTCAGCATTTAACTTTCTTTCTTTTTCAGCTTTTTCTTCAGCTTTTTGCCTTATTATTCCCCATTCTTTTTCATCATCAATATCTTCTTCCTCTTCTAGTATAGCAAGGTCATAAGTTATTTTTACATTTGCTATATAAACAACAAAGTCTCCACCCCATTGATCACCATGTCTATAAATTACAAATGAGTCTAATTTTTTGTAAGGGATTGACTTAGGATATAATGGGAGTCTTATTATTTCTCTTAAGTCAACATTTGCTATATAGTTTGGATTTTTCCAGATAAGTCTTCTCCAACCTTGGAAGAACAAATAACCCATAAAATATTCTTCTATTTGTTCATACTCATTTTTAAGTCTTAGTATGAAAGCATTTTTGTAATTTCTTCCGTTTACTTCAACTGCAATCTGATAAATAGGTCCTGTGTTTTTAACTATACCATTGCTTACGTTAGCAAAGTCACCTTGTTTGTTGTATGTTGGGAACTCAAAAGGTGGTGCTATTCTTGCCC
>Ga0308395_1000744_pt1 | contig 24263 bp, 23 predicted proteins | sample Hotspr20SampleP4_FD_202097 | JGI IMG/M metagenome (GOLD analysis project Ga0308395, IMG submission 202097) | Hot spring phototrophic mat microbial communities from Mushroom Spring, Yellowstone National Park, Wyoming, United States - 20050930_P4 ...
AAGGAACAATAAAAACGATTTATATTGACCCACCCTATAACACTGGAAATGATGGATTTTTATATAGAGACAGATATCAACACTCTTCTTGGCTCTCTATGATGGAAAATAGATTGAGTTTGGCAAGAGAGTTATTAAGTAATGATGGTGTTATTTTTGTGAGTATTGATGATAATGAAGTCATCAATCTGTATAATCTAATGGGAAATTTTTATTTTGAAGTTGAAAAATTAAAAATAAAAATGAGAAACCCAGCTAGACAACTAACTCAGAAATCCGTCTTTCAAAAATCCATAGAGTATTGCTTAGTATTTTCAAAATCAGAAAAAATATTTATAGAAAAGAAAAAGGTAGATTACGACTTTTCAGAATATAAATTAAAAATTATAGAAAAAGATAAGCCATTTAAAACTTTCACAATTGGAAAATATAAAATAGAATGTTTCAATCCCGATCAATACGAAATAGTTGAATTCAACGACATAAATGATCCCTATATTCTTAAACCTATATCAATAAGAGGAAAAATAAAAACTGCTCAATTTACTGGAAAGTTCTACGAAGAAAACTTAAGACCATTATTCGAAAAAGAGAAAAACTACAACTATTTATACAAAGTTTATGACATGGGTGATGATGGTTTAGGTTTCAGATATATAAAAAATCCAGATGAGAAAACTATAAACGCCGTCTATTACCAGGGTATTCCTTCAAAGATAAAAAAAGAATTATATAATGCCCAAAAAGAAATTTCTTATTTTGATTTCTACGACTTTGAGAAAGATATGAATAATGAGAGTAAAATGATTAGGAATATGGGACTTTTATCTATACAGTCTATTAAACCAGTAAATTTTATAAAATTTCTGATAAGTCTGATCGGAAAAAATGATTTCTTCATACTTGACTTCTTCGCTGGCTCTGGCACGACCGCACACGCAGTTATGAAGTTAAACAAAGAAGATGGTGGTAAAAGAAAGTTCATTCTTGTAGAGATGGCAGATTATTTTGATACTATAATTATACCAAGAATCAAAAAAGTTGCTTATTCTTTCAACTGGGAAGATGGAAAACCACAGGATGAAGATGGAATAGGTGTTTTCTTTAAATACCAAATCCTTGAACAATACGAGGATGCTCTTGATAACATTGAACTAAAAGAAAATAAGTTAGCACAAAACCTTTTTAAAGATGAATATCTAATAAAATACTTCTTAGAATTTGAAACAAGAGATAGCCCATACCTACTAAACATTGAAAAGCTAAAAAATCCTTTTGCTTATAAACTAAAAGTAAACCTTTCTGAAGTTGGCGAACCAAAGGAAATGATTGTAGATATACCAGAAACATTGAACTACCTTCTTGGATTAAAAGTAAAGAAAATCAAAAGGAGAAGAGATAACGGAAAAACTTATCTTTTTGTTCTTGGAGAAAAAGAAGGGAGAGACTATGCGATTGTTTGGAGAGAATACTCAGACCAGTGGAAAGAGGAAGACTTTAAAAAGGATAAGGAATTTATAAAGCAAGAGTTGAAGGAGTGGAAACCACAAGTAGTCTATGTAAATGGACAAAGTATTTTAACACCTAATTTTGGAGATTTTCAAGTAGAACTAAATTATATTGAGCCAAAGTTTAAAAGGCTGATGGAAGGCTAATTATGCAAATAGAAAAATACTTAGTTCTAAATAAATACCTTCTTTCTCTTTTTGGAGTAAGAGATTTTAAAGTCTTGCAAGATAAACTTCGTGATGTCAAGGAAGATATTGATAGCGATGGAAGGTCCTATTTTCTCAATGTACTACTTGGCTTAAAAGATTTGAAAATCCCAGATAATGATCTTATTCAGTATGATCAAAATATTCAAAGTTATGTAAAGAGAATAAGCGAAAAAAGAGAAAGATTTAGTCTTAAATATTTTCAATATCTTGCTCTTCTATTTACTGAAATATTTTTAGACAATATCAAAAATAGAAAAGCTGAATTTTTATACAATTTGAATAAATTTTTGTTTCATTATGAGGATAAGAAGGTAAAAGAACTTATAGGAGAATTTAATGAAGAGGACTTTAAGAAGCTTGCTTACTGGATGGCAACAGGGTCTGGGAAAACATTATTAGCTCATATCAACTATTATCAATTCTTAAACTATAAACTCTTTGAACCAGACAATATCCTTTTTATTACTCCTAACTTAAGCTTATCTAAGCAACATTTTGAAGAGCTTCAGAAAAGTGGAATACCAGCAAGACTTTACAGCGAAGGTGCAAGGGCTGAGTTCAAACGGGATTATGAAATCCTTATCATTGAAATAACAAAGCTTGTAGAAGAGAAAAAGGGAGGAGGGCTTAGCTTACCAGTAGAAACCTTTGAAGGAAAAAATTTAATATTTGTAGATGAAGGACACAAAGGTAAAAGGTCTGAAGACCAAAAGTGGGCTCAAAGAAGAAACAAACTCCTTGAAAACGGCTTTGCTTTTGAATACAGTGCAACTTTTGGGCAAATATTGGATACAAATAATAAAGAAACATTAAAAGAATACGCTAAAGCTATAATTTTTGACTATTCATACAAATATTTCTATTTAGACAAATACGGAAAAGATTTTTGGGTCTTTAATGTCAAAGAAAAGAAAATACCAGATCAAGAATTTCAAGAAACCATATTTGTTGCTAACCTTCTTGATTTTTATGAACAATTGCTCTTATATCAATCCAAGCCTGAATTATGCAAAAAATATAACATAGAAAAGCCTTTATGGATATTTGTTGGAACAACAGTAACTGGAAAAAATGTTGAATCTGATATTTTACAAATCATTAAGTTTTTAAAAAATGCATTAGAAACAAATTGGTTGGAAGAGAAAATAAACAAAATTTTGAATAAAGAGTATAAAAACGAAAGGGGAGAGGATCTATTTGGAAATAAATTTACATTGCTTAGGAAAGATATAGATTTAGATAATCTTTATAAAACAGTTTTTCATGGAAAAGGAGCATTTAAAATATATGAAATCAAAAATGCCGATGGAGAATTTGGGCTAAAAGTAGGAGAAAATCCTTATTTTGGTGTAATAAATGTAGGTAATGTGTCTGAATTTAAAAAACTACTTATTCAAGAAAACTTCACTGTAGAACAGGATGTTATTTCAACTTCTCTTTTCGAAAATATTAAGAAAGAAAACTCACCTATCAATATCTTAATTGGAGCCAAAAAGTTTATAGAAGGATGGGATACTTGGCGCGTCTCTTCCATGGGGCTCTTACATATTGGCAGAGGAGAAGGTACGCAGATTATACAACTTTTCGGAAGGGGTGTAAGATTAAAAGGCGAAAACATGTCTCTTAAAAGGTCTAATAATCCAGAAGTAAAACCTCTTGAAAGATTAAACATATACGGAATAAAGGCAGACTATATAGCAAAATTCCTTGAAGCCATAGCTAAAGAAGATGCAGGATTGGAAGAAATAAGCATATCTGTAATGGTAATGGACAAAAGTAGATGGCAAGACCTACCCTATTTAACAAAAGATGAAACGAAAAAGTTTGAAGAAGAAGTTTTTCTGAAATTACATGCTGATGAGAAAGTTTATTTTACCTTAAACCTTGTGCCTACAGTATCGACTCATGTAAGTAATAGACAGGATAATCAAATAGATCTTCAGACTTCTGTAGTAAGTCCTGAGGTTCAAGAAGCCATAATTTATGAGGTGATAAATATTGAGTTATTAAATTGGGATAAGATTTTAAAAGAAATAATAGATTATAAGCTTTTAAAAGGATACTGGAACCTTTCTTTTGATGTAGAAGATTTAAAAGAGATTTTAAAGCAATGTAAAATAAGGGCAACACCAGGATTTTTCGAAGTTAAAGATGCTCAAAGTTTAGCTAAAATTGAAGATATTACCATACTACTAATAAAAGGCTACATTGATAAATTTTACAAAAAACATAAAGGCATATTTGAAACAAGCAATTTGAAGTATAGAAGAAGCTTAGAACAGCTCAAACTTTTTGCCTCTGACAGTAGAGTTGAATACTATAAGGTTTATATTGACAAAAAAGAGACACAATTGATAGAACAAATTAAGGCTCTTGCTGAACGACTTGATGAACTGTTAAAAGATGATAAAGAACTTTTACCCAGAGTTGTTATTGATAATTCAATTTTTGTTCCTCTTTTGTTAAAGAATGAAAAAATTAAAAAAATTTCACCTCCAGGTCTAAGCGAAAGTGAAGAAAAATTTGTTTCAGACTTAAAGAACTATTTGAAAAATAATTCTAAAAATTTAGCTCAGTATGAAATTATTTTGTTAAGAAATGAATCGCAATTAGGAATAGGCTTCCAACTTGATTGGGCAGGATTCTATCCTGATTTTATTATGTGGATTAGAGCTGTAAATAAAACTCATATCGTCTTTATTGATCCTAAAGGATTACATCATTCCCAAAAACTTGAAGATGAAAAAATACAGTTTTTTAAAAAAGGTTTGAAAGAAATAGAAACTAAACTAAGTAAAAATGTCTTTCTCCATGGATTTATTCTTTCTTATACTAAATATGAAGATTTAATAAAAAGAATGGTAGACCCAACCCCTATAGAAAAATTTAAAGAAAATAATGTCCTATTCCTTGATGATAGAGATTGGCCTGAAAAGATGTTTTCCAAAATTTTAACTTAAAATATTTAGCTATCCTTCTTTCAACAATCTCTTCTCCTCCCCTACGAAAAAATTCTTTATTTCAGACCAATTTTTGTCTATATCTTCATAAAACTCCTTTTCAGCATCTTTAAAATAGATAAGACTTTTTAAAATAACACCGATAGATAATACTGGATATTTTGTTTTAGCTAACTCTATTACATGCTTTAAACTCCAATTGTGCCTTTTCATAAGAAACCAAAGGTCATAAAAATCCTTTTTAGAGCCTCTTTGAGCAATGGCTACTACTTTCATACAGGCAATATCTTCATCACTTGCTATGTCAATAGGAATGTCTGCAATTTTTATAGTTGATTTTAAAAGAGGATATTTATATGAGAAAAACGAAAATCTTATATCGTTAATTAAAACAATTAAAGTGTCTTCATCAGACAATAGGTGTTCAATCTTTGCTGGTATGGTTTCTATTTTTTTCTGTAGTTGGAAGATAGAAAAATCAACATCTGGATAAGTGAAAAAATCAAAATCTTCAGATATACGATGATGATATTTTAAATATAAAGCCGTTCCACCGGCTAAATAAAATCCTTTACTCGCTGAAGATTTTGCTAACAAGTCTAAAGTTCTTTTCTGCGTATCTGTTAAACTCATCGTCGTCTATCTCCAAAATTATCTTCCAAAAGTTTAAATTTTTCTTATCAAAGCGATGAAGGTTGTTTAAAAAGACCTCTTTTAATTTCTCCTTGGAAAAGGCTTTTAATAGCTCAAGAGGATCGGCATAAAGTAGGGCTCGGATGAGAAGCTCCTCCTCGCTAACTACCCTATCCCAAGCAAACTTTTGAAGTATAGATTTTGGGTCAACCTCTGAGGGTTTAGAAGGCACATCTTGAGCCATATAGTCTAAGAAGCTTCTACTTTTCTCTTTTTTAAAGTTTCTTTAGTAATTTCAACAGGAAGTAAAGATTTAAGGTCTAAACGTTCAGATGCTGATAGAATCTCTATTCCTACCAATTTACCAGACTGATCAACATCAAAGGTTATATCCTCGTCTACCTCTATACAAAATACCTTTTTAGCTTTCCCAAGTTTGATATAAAGAATGTCATATTTAGGATCATAGGAAATTCTCATTATTCACCTCCATTTTCCATAAAAAACTTTACAGTAATAACACCTTTCTTTGCAGAAATGTCAGCTCCTAATTTGGTATGTTCAACAAACTTAATCTTCATCAAAAGGCTTGCCCAAGTTTTTTCAGGCGAGTAGCCGGTTGCCCCTATATATCATTATATTATAAAAATTTTCGCAAAAATTTAAAAGTGATTTTTTCTGGGAGGTTTTTATTTCTTCTTGAATTTTGCTTAGAAAATACTAAATTAAGGGAAATTCTGAGAGGAGGGTCTTGATGAGTGGTTCTGGGATGACTTTAGCGGAAAAGATACTTGCCCATAAGCTTGGCGTGCCAAAGGTTAGCGCAGGGGAGCTCGTTGAAGTCCCTGTTGACTTAACCTTAGCAAACGATATAACCGCCCCCCTTGCTATAAAAGTTTTCGAGAGCACTTGCATCAACAAGGTGTTTGACCCAGAGAAGATAGCTCTGGTGATGGACCATTTTACCCCAAACAAAGATATAAAAAGCGCAGAACAAGTAAGAATTTGCAGGGAGTTTGCCAAAAAATACGGAATAAAGCACTACTACGAGGGCGGAGCTTGCGGGATTGAGCATTCTTTGCTTCCTGAGCTTGGGCTTATTGTCCCAGGGGATGTGGTAATTGGGGCAGACTCCCACACCTGCACCTATGGAGCACTTTCTGCCTTTGCCACAGGGGTTGGCTCAACAGACTTGGCAGCTGCCTGGATTACCGGTAAGACCTGGTTTAAAGTGCCAGAAACCATAAAGTTTGTTTATTATGGAAAGCTTAAGCCCTGGGTCACAGGAAAAGACCTTATTCTTTACACCATCGGCGATATAGGGGTTGACGGTGCTCTTTACAAGTCAATGGAGTTTACGGGAGAGGTCATCGAGAGGCTTTCCATAGCCGAAAGGATGACCATGGCAAACATGGCCATCGAAGCAGGCGGGAAGGTTGGTCTTATGGTTGCTGATGAAAAGACCTTAGAATTTTTGAAAGGAAGGGCTAAGAGAGAGCCTGTCATCCTTCATCCAGATAAAGACGCAAACTATGCGGATGTGCGGGAATACGATGTATCAAAGATAGACTTGGTAGTTGCCCTTCCCCATCTTCCTTCAAATGTAAAGTTTGTGAAAGACCTCGGTGAAAAAATCTACATAGACCAGGTAGTAATCGGCTCTTGCACGAACGGAAGGTATGAAGACCTGTTGATGGCAGCCAAAGTTTTGAAAGGGCGGAAAGTGAACCCGAATGTGAGGTGCATTATCATTCCGGCAACCCCGGAGGTTTATCGCCGAGCCTTAAAGACTGGGCTGTTAGAGGTCTTTGTTGAGGCTGGAGCCATCATATCTCCGCCAACCTGTGGACCTTGCTTAGGTGGGCATATGGGTATCCTGGCTAAGGGGGAAAGGGCAGTTGCCACGACGAACAGAAACTTCGTTGGCAGGATGGGGCATCCGGAGAGCGAGGTCTATCTCTCTGGACCGGCGGTTGCTGCAGCCTCAGCCGTCCTTGGCTACATTGAGACCCCGGAAGAGCTTGGGCTAAAAGAACCGGAATAAAACTTTTCTAAGGAGAGGTGCTATGGAGAGGATAAAAGGTAGGGTTTGGAAGTTTGGAGACAACATTGATACTGATGTAATCATCCCTGCTCGTTATTTAAACACAACCGACCCAGAAGAGCTTGGCAAGCATTGCATGGAGGATGCTGACCCAGAGTTTTCTAAAAAGGTTAAAAAAGGAGACATCATAGTTGCCGGAAGAAACTTTGGATGTGGTTCATCAAGGGAGCATGCTCCCATTGCCATAAAAGCCTGCGGAATATCCTGCGTGGTTGCCGAATCCTTCGCTCGCATCTTCTACAGGAACGCCTTCAACACTGGGCTTTTGATCTTAGAGGCGCCAGACTTTGCCAAGGAGGCAGAAACCGGAGACGAGGTAGAAATCTACCCTGACGAAGGAAGGATAGTCAACTTAACCAAGGGAAAAACCTATTACTTTAAGCCCATACCTGAATTTATGAAAAGGATTCTCGAAGATGGGGGGCTCATTCCTCACATCATGAAAACCTATCAGGCAAGCTGTAAAATTTAGGCTAAACTTAGGCTAAATTTAAGCTAAACTCAAGCCATGCCCTCCCCTCCTAAATTTACCTTTGAGAAACCGGCTGACCTTTCATCCCTTTGGGAGCTTATCAAGGCTTTGCGTGGGGAGGATGGCTGTCCCTGGGACAAAAAACAAACCCCTGAAACGCTGAAGAAATATCTCCTTGAAGAGACCTACGAGGTTTTGTCTGCCCTTTCAGAAGGGAACCTTGAGGAGCTAAGGGAAGAGTTTGGCGACCTGCTTTTCATCCTTCTTTTCATCATCTATCTTTTTAAAGAGAGAGGGGATTTTACCCTTCGGGATGTAGTCTATATAAACTTTCAGAAGATGATTAGAAGGCATCCTCATGTTTTTGGGGATGCGGTGGCAAAGTCTGCGGAAGAGGTTTTAGCCCAGTGGCAAAGGATTAAGAAAGAGGAAGGAAAAGAAGATTCTGTCCTTGGAAACATTCCAAGGATACTTCCAGCCCTGCAGAGGGCTTTTAGGATTGGCGAGCGGGCAAGCCGGGTTGGCTTTGACTGGGAAAAGGCTGAGGATATCCTGGATAAGCTTCGCGAGGAAACTGCTGAGCTTGAAAGAGAGATTAAGGAAGAAAAAGATAAGGAGAAGCTTGAGCTTGAAATCGGAGACTTGCTTTTTACTCTCGCAAACCTTTCAAGAAAGCTTGGACTAAACCCTGAAGAGGCTTTACATAAAACTTTAGCCAAGTTTGAGAAAAGGTTTAAAGAGATGGAAAGGTTGATAAAAGAGCGAGGATTAAAGATAGAAGCCCTCTCTTTGGAAGAGCTTGATAAATTCTGGGAGGAAGTGAAAGCCCTTGAGAAGGATCGTTGAAGTCGGAGGCTTAAACCTTTCTTTTAATGGGGTAAAGATCCTCGAAGACATAGTCTTAACCATTGAAAAGGGAGATTTTTTAGCCATAATCGGACCAAACGGGGGAGGGAAGACCACTCTCCTTAAGTGTATCCTTGGTTTTTTGAAGCCTCAAACCGGAGAAATCAAGCTCTTTGGAAAGCCTATTGAAAGCTTTAGGGAGTGGGAAAAGATTGGGTATGTGTCCCAAAGGAGTAAGGATTATCACATAAAGCTTAATCCTCTTACCGTTGAAGAATTCATAGCCCTTCCCTCAAAGCTTTACGGGGTAAAGCTAAATCAAGATAAGCTTGCTAAGCTTAGCAAGGTTTTTGGTTTGGAGGATCTTTTGGCTAAAAGGCTTGCCAATCTTTCTTTTGGGCAGGTCCAGAGGGTTCAGATCGTGCAAGCCTTAGCTTTAGAGCCTGAGGTCCTGTTTTTAGATGAGCCTACCGTGGGCTTAGATTTTATGAGACAAAAGAATTTTTATGAGCTTTTGACGGAGTTTAATCGACTGGGGCTAACCATCGTGGTCATCACCCATGAAACTTGGCTTCTACACATTGGGATTAGCAAGGTTGCCTGCCTAAATAGGATACTTTACTATCATGGGGTTCACGAGGAATTCTGCCAATTGGCAGGGCCTGCGAAAGAAGGGACCTTCCCAGAATTTCATATTATTAGTCACGACCATTGGTAAAAGGGTATGGACGATTTTTTAGGCTTTTTAAGCCTGGTAAAGTGGGGGTTATTAGCCTGTCTTTTTTTCGCTCTTTCAGCAGGGCTAACCTCGCTTTTTATTCTGCTAAACAGAAACGCCCTTCTTCCCCATGCCTTAACGCACATCCTTCTTCTTCCTCTTCTGGTCATCTCCCTTCTCTTCCCTAACCTTGATGAGTTCTTTCTTATTCCTTTAGCGGTTGCTTTAACCCTTATCCTTAGTCTTTTTATTTGGTTTTTAGAGCGAAGGCTTTCCATCTTTGAAGATTCCGCAAGCGCAATAGTTATCCACCTTAGCTTAGCTTTAGCCTTAGTGCTTGCGGTAAAGGGTTCGCAGTATGACTATAGGCTCCTTTCCTATCTCTTTGGAGACATCTTGCTTGCTACAGAGCAAACCTTCTTTATCTCTTTTGTGATATTTATTCTTACGCTTCTTTTCTTTCTCAAGCATCGATATTCGCTTCTTATATCAGCCCTTGGCTGGGAGTTTCCGGGAATAAACACTGCAAGGCTAAACCTTATCTTTTTGCTTTTCCTTTGTCTTCAGGTTGTTCTTGGGGCAAAGATCCTGGGGGTGCTCCTTGTTTCAGCCTTCTACAACTTTAGCGGACTTGTAGCTTTAAAGCTCTCTCCATCCTTTCGCAAAGCTCCTCTTCTTCTCCTTATTCTAAATTTAGCTTCCGTCCCGGGAGGAGCGACCCTCTCCTACCTTTTTGATATTCCCTTTTCGGCAGGGGCTATTATATTTATGAGCTTGTATCTTTTCTTCATGACCTTGAAAGGAAGGTAGAAACATGCGGTTTGTTGATAGCCATGCCCATTTGAACATGGAAAACTACAAAAAGGATTTAGAGGAGGTCATAGCCAGAGCAAAGGAAAAGGGAATAGTCAAAGTTCTTGTGGTTGGAATTGATAGAAAAACTGGAGAAAAAGCCCTTGTTTTAAAGGAAAAATTTAAAGACTTTATTGAAGTTGCCCTTGGTTTTCATCCCCATGAGGTAAAGAATATAAAGGAGGCTGATTATTCTTGGCTTAAAGAAAGCATTGAGAAAGCGCTTGCGGTTGGTGAGATTGGGCTTGACTTTTATAAAGAATATTCTCCTCGGGAGCTTCAGTTTGAGCATTTTGAGAGGTTGCTAAGCTTGGCAAGAGAGATAAAAAAATCGGTTGTGCTTCACCTGAGAGGAAATGCCGAGTTTTGGGATGTTGCCCTCTCTTTCTTGAAGCCCTACCAAGACTTAAAGATGGTGTTTCATTGCTTTACCGCAGATTGGGGGATAGCAAAAAGGCTTCTTGAGTTTGAGAGCTTGATATCCATACCTGGGGTTGTGACCTATCCCAAAGCAAACGACCTAAGGGAAGCGGTAAAAAACATCCCTTTAGACAGGTTAATCTTGGAGACAGATTGCCCTTTTCTTCCCCCTCAGCCTGTTCGAGGAAAAAGAAACGAGCCAGCCTACCTTGTTTATACCGCAGAAGCTATCGCCGAGTTAAAGGGGTTGCCTGTCGAAGAAGTAGCAGAGCAGACAACCAAAAATTTCTTTAGATTTTTTGAAATTAACGAAGGGGGAATTAGAGAATGAGGCTTAAAAGGACGCATTTTATCGAAGAGCTGATAAGAGAAGACCTTTTAGGAAAAGAGGTTGTTGTATCGGGCTGGGTTTTGAGAAGACGAGACCATGGCGGGGTCATATTTTTAGACCTTAGGGATAGGACGGGGCTTTTACAGGTTGTGTTTGAAGAGGGAGTGGCTCAAGAGGTCTTTGACATAGCGGACCAGGTTCGGATTGAGTATCCCATCTCAGTAAAGGGGATTATCAGAAGAAGACCAGAGGGCATGGAAAACCCCAAGATCCCCACTGGGTATATTGAGCTTTCCGCTTCGGATGTGGAGATCCACAACACCTCTAAAACGCCCCCCTTCCCCATGGATGAAGACCTAAGCCAAGTCTCAGAGGCTACAAGGCTACGCTATAGATACCTTGAGATGCGGACGCTTGGCGGGCATGCTCCTTTCATCTTTCGCCATAATGTAAACTTAGCTATAAGGAATTTTCTATCCGAAAGGGGCTTTTTAGAGATAGAGACTCCGTTTCTCACTAAGAGCACCCCTGAAGGGGCAAGGGATTTTCTTGTGCCAAGCAGGCTTTATCCGGGGAAATTCTACGCCCTACCCCAATCTCCCCAGCTCTTTAAACAGATCCTCATGGTTGCTGGGTTTGAAAAATACTTCCAGATCGTTAGATGCTTTAGGGACGAAGACCTAAGGGCTGATAGACAGCCAGAGTTTACCCAGCTTGACCTTGAGATGTCCTTCGTTGACGAAGAGGATGTGATGAGCCTTTGTGAAGAGCTTTTAGCCCATCTTTTTGAGAAAACGCTTGGAATAACCCTTTCCACGCCTTTCCCCAGGCTCTCATTTGATAAAGCCATGGAGCTTTACGGAACAGACCGTCCAGACCTAAGATTTGGGCTTGAGCTTAAAGAGGCAACCGACCTAGCTAAGGAGACGCAATTTCAGGTCTTTCGCGGAGCCGTGGAAAAAGGTGGCATTGTCAAAGGATTATCAGCACCGGCTCATTTCTCAAGAAAGGAGCTTGATGAGCTTACAAAATATGCTCAAGAGCTTGGAGCCAAAGGTCTGGCCTGGATAAAGTATACGAAGAATGCCTCTTCCTTTGAGGAAAAATGGGCATCCCCCATCGTTAAGTTTTTCCCTCGGGAGGTTTTAGAAAGGCTTGAAGAGCGGTTTGAGCTTAGGGACGAGGCTTACACCCTCTTTTTTGTTGCTGATACCCCACAGCAGACAAACCTTGTCCTCTCTGAGCTAAGAAAACACCTTGCGGAAAGGCTAAAGTTGATTCCAGAAGGGGTGTTTTCCTTCCTTTGGGTAGTTGATTTTCCGCTTTTTGAATGGGATGATGAGGAAGGAAGGCTTGTCGCGGTTCATCATCCTTTTACCCATCCCAAGCTTGAAGACCTTGACCGGCTTGAAAGCGAGCCTTTTTCTGTTCGCTCAAGGGCTTATGATGTCGTTCTAAACGGAATTGAAGTCGGAGGCGGTAGTATCCGTATCCACCGTAGAGACCTACAAGAAAGGATTTTTAAGCTTTTAAACATAAGCCAAGAGGAGGCTGAAGATAAGTTTGGCTTTTTGCTTCAGGCTTTGGAATACGGAGCCCCGCCTCACGGTGGAATAGCCTTTGGGCTTGACAGGCTCATAATGCTAATGCTTGGTAAAAAGAGCATAAGAGAGGTTATTCCCTTTCCGAAGACTCAAAGAGGGCAATGCTTACTCACTGGAGCCCCAGCTGAAGTAACGCTAAAACAGATCCTTGAACTCCACATCATGCCTGGATGGAAGGAAACTTCAAGCCAAGGAGAAAAGAACCTCCTTAAGGAAGGCGAGGAAAAGGATGAATGACAAAGCTTTTTGTTGTAGAGTCGCCAACGAAGATTAAAACCCTAAAAAAAATACTAAGCGGACAAAACAACTCTTTTATTCTCCTCCCCACCTTTGGGCATATTAAAGATCTACCAAAGACTTCCCTCGGGGTAGACTTAACCACTTTACAGCCTACTTTTGTCTACCTTCGGAGCAAATACAAAGTCTTAAGAGAGCTAAAAAGGCTTGCCAAAAAGGTCTCTGAGGTCTATTTAGCAACCGACCCTGACCGGGAAGGCGAAGCCATAAGCTATCATGTTAGGGAATATATCTTAAACCAAAGGAAAGATTTAGTATTCTATCGTCTGGACTTGCGAGAGATAACGCCCTTGGGTGTAAAATCAGCTCTAAGCCATCTAAGAGAGGTAGATGAGACGCTTTATAAAAGCTTTCTTGCCCGGAGGGTGCTTGACAGGCTCATCGGCTACATAGTCTCACCCTATCTTTCAAGAGCCTTCAAACAGTCCCTTTCTGCAGGAAGGGTGCAAAGCCCAGCCCTTCGGCTCATCGTTGAGCGCGAGCGAGAGATCGAAAACTTCAAACCCGAAGTCAGCTTCGGGCTTACCCTTACCTTAAAAAAAGACGGAATAACCTTTACCTCCGAGCTTTATAAGAAAAAGGGAGCCTTTAGAACAAAGACCAAGGAAGAATTAGAGGAGTTTTATAAAAACTATGTAGAGGGGCAAAGGATATATGTAGATAAGGTTGAAACAAGGGAAGTAAAAGAGGCTCCCCCACCCCCTTTCAAAACAAGCACGCTCATTGAGTCCGCAGGAAAAGCCTATGGTTTTTCTGCCAAGGAGACGATGTTCTTAGCTCAAAGGCTTTACGAAGAGGGCTACATCACCTATCATCGCACAGACTCAACCAGAGTTAGCCCCTTAGCTAAGGAAATGGCAAGAAGCTTCATTGTTGAAAACTTTGGTCCGGAATACTCAGCTCAAAGGCAGAGGCGTGTTAGCGGAAAGTTTGCCCAAGATGCTCACGAAGCGATAAGACCGACAAGGCTTGAAGAAAAAGGCTTTGGGCTTCCTTCAAAGGAACGCATGCTCTATCAGCTTATCTGGCAGAGATTCTTGGCAAGCGAGATGGCAAGCGCGGTTTACTTACAAGTTAAGGCTGAGATTAAAACTCCCAAGCTACCCCAAGGCTTTAGCTTTGTTTTTTCTGGGAAAAAGCTCCTTTTCCCCGGGTTCAAAGTGCTGTTCGCTCCCTTTTGTCATACCAAGCCCCCTTTTTGTCATCCCGAGCCGCAAGGCGAGGGATCCCCACTCTCTATCCCTTCAAACGAAGGCAAGGTGTCGCAAATCCCCGATTTATCCGAAAAGGAAGAGCTAACCTTAGTTGGCTATAAAATAGAAAGGCACGAGACAAAGCCTCCTTCCCGCTACACTGAAGAATCCTTAATCAAAAAGATGGAAAGCCTTGGCATTGGGCGACCCTCAACCTACTCAACCATGCTTGATATCCTTTATCAGCGAGGCTACATAAAAAAGGAAAAAAGGGAGCTTGTGCCAACCGAGCTTGGCAAGCAGGTTTGCGATTTCCTCTGTCAAAGGACCCCTTTCTTTATGGACTATAAGTATACAGCCGAGGTTGAAGAGGAGCTTGACGAGATTGCTAAAGGGGCAAACAGCTACGACAAAGTGGTAAAAGAGGTGTTAGAAAAACTAAGAGAGTGCTTAAGGGCATGAAGCTTGATGAAGTGTTAACTCTTCCCAAGTTTAAAGCAACCTTCATTGAACGGATAAACCGGTTTGTAGTGAGAGCTGAGCGTGAGGGAAAGCTCATCCAAGCCTACCTTCCAAACCCCGGAAAGCTCCTTGAGCTCCTTCTACCCGGAGAAACTTTAATACTTACTTTAAACAGGTCTCAAGGAAGGAAGTCGGAAGACTTTAAGGCAACCAAGCTCCCCTACCTTGTGTTAGCCGTCCTAAAAGATGGTGAGCCTGTCCTTCTTCACACGCATCTCACAAACAGGATCATCGCAGACCTTATAAAGCAAGGGAAAATCCCCCTCTACAAGGGATATGAAGTTTTAGCCTTTGAGCCTTCCTTTCAGGGATCAAGGTTTGACCTTTTTTTGGGAAAGGACAGCGAAAGGCGCTTAGTTGAAGTCAAAACCTGCACGCTCTTTAACGATAAGGTTGCCATGTTTCCTGATGCGGTATCCCAAAGGGGGACAAGGCATCTTTTGAGCTTAGCTAAGGCTAAGGAATGGGGATATGTTCCGCATTGTCTTTTTGTGGTGATGAGCAGAAAGCCAGACTACTTTTTACCAGCCTTTCACATCGACCTTGCCTTTGCTTACGCCTTTCTTGAGGTTAGGAATTCAGTAGAGCTCCGCGCTATAGCCATCTCCGCCGATGAAAGCTTAGAGACTTTTAATTTCGTTAAAGAAGTAAAAATTCCTTTTGAGAGATTAGAAAGCTTGGTAAAGGATAGCGGGGTCTATCTTTTGGTGATAGAGGTTAGGGATTATCTTGAGGTTGAGGTTGGGGCTTTGGAAAGAATAGATTTTAAGCCAGGATATTATGTGTATGTAGGAAGCGCAAAGGCTAATCTGCAAAAGAGGATAGAGAGGCATAAAAGAAAGGATAAGCCTTTGAAGTGGCACATAGATTATCTGACGACGAGGGCAAAGGTTTTAGCAGATTTTCCCATAAGGTCAGAAGAAATATCAGAATGCGAGCTTGCAAGGATGGTTAAGCACTATGCCGATGGAGAAGTCCCAAAGTTTGGCTCTTCTGACTGCCAATGCGAAAGTCATCTTTTCTATTTTCCCGAAAACCCGCTAAGAAGCAAGGCTTTCGTGTTTTTTATAACCGACCTAAGGCTTAGGGTTTGAAAGGTAAAAGTATAAAAGTAGTCTGGTTTAACCCGTCTCCTCTATTCTGCGTTGCTGAAAGACCTTTTCTGCTGTCGAGCTGAAGCGACCCTTAGAGTCGCAATCCCTTTTGACCCCATCTGACCTGCCGAGCACCCCCTCTTTTGTCCTGTCGAGCGTAAGCCGTGCATCCCTCACGAGATAGTAGGAGATCCTTCGGGTGCTTTCGTACCCTCAGGATGACCTGAGAGGCTTTCGCCCCTCAGCAATCCCTTTTTAAGTAGGGCAGGTTTCGACTTTTAATGATATTTGGGCTGTCCCTTTAGAACTTTTTGAAAGAATTGATTTAAAAAGGCAAAAATTTTTATACTTCATGAGGTATGGATTTGATAAAATATATTCTGAATTAGTTTGGATTTTTGAAATTAATGAAGATTTTATAATAAACTACAAAGCTTTTAAAACATTTGTTGAATATAAAAAACTTGAGAAAGAAATAAAAACAGAAGAAGAAAAATTAGAAACACAAAAAGGGGCACTAGAACTTACAAATTAATAATGAATTAGTCATCATTAAGAAATAAAAACCAATATGGCCCCCAATATGGTATATTCATAAAACCATATACAAACCCACGGTACCATTCATTATTTCTACTTTTACATTCTTTAATATCTTTTACTAGCTCATCTTTTTTGTTTTCTTCGGTTTCCATAATTACATTCTCAAATTCTTCCTCATTTTGATTTTCCATAAATAATTTTTCAATTTCTTCATCTATATTAGGAGAGCCAAAAGTCTTCTCAATCCAATCTCCCACTTTCTTTATTCCCTCTGCTAAAACCCCTAACATTGCACGCCCCCTTTCTTGTGTTCTTATATATTTACCTTTTAATAGTAACCAAAAATCACTTCCCCCACCACCATTGACGCAATGATGGTAGAACTTAGCTAAACTTGAGGGAGTTTTGTGAGCTATTTCTCAAAAAAACTTTCAAACTTCTAACATGGATATTAATTAAAAACCAAATCCTATAAAGAAATACGTAATTTCCTCTTTTTCTTCATCTTTTTCATTATTTTCGTCTTTTGGTTCTAAAATAGGAATAAACAACCAAACCATTCCAAAAACCAGTCCTAAAAGAAGCATTAAATAAATAAAATAAGGTCCTATTTCATAACCCATACAAAAGATTAATAAAGGACTTACTAAAAATAAAAACATACCTATGTCTTTAATTTTTGTTTGATCTTTATTCCTCTCTTCCGCTACTGTCCCTGACATCGCACACCCCCTTCTTGTATTTTTATAGTATACTAGTACCCTTAATAGTAACCAAAATTCCTAAACCTTCCAGCATCATTACCCATTCCCCTCAAAATAACAAATTGACCTGCCTCGAAAGCCACCAATTTAATTCTTTTTCTCAAATTTGTCTTTTTTGTTTCTTACTAATTTCTTCTTTTAAAAAAAAATTATAAAATAACCAAACACCCCTTTTTCTTTTTTAAAAAAGAAATATGACCAAAAATCACCAAAAATTTCATCAAAAATATCTTCATCTTCTTCAAAGATAGTTTCTATAAATATTAATAAAAGAAATAACCCAAAAAATAAAAGAAACCCTACCTTATAATTCCAAAGAAAATAAAGACAATAATTTATTTTCCATGAAAAACTCATAAAGAGATATCAACTTTGTTTTAGCCTTCCTCAGCCCCTCAACTAAAACCTCTAACATCCCTAACGCCTTTTTAAGTAGGGCAGATTTCAGCGTTTATCTTTTTATTATACCACACTTTTTTAATTTTGTCAAGGGTCGCAATCCCTTTTTAAGTAGGGCAGGTTTCGACAGTGCCCTGTCTGTGAAAGATTGATTTGTGTGTATGATTAACACTACACTAAATACAGGCACCCCATTTTTAAGGAGTGTGCCTGGTTTAATTTTCATCCAACTAAACTAAAAAATCTCAACTAAAACTTTAGAAACCTTTTCAGATATATCTTCTGTAATTGTTTCTTTTATCTCTTTGCTTTCTCCAAAAAGAGGATATTTTCCATTATAACTTTTTGTATTTCCATTATATTTTTCAATAACAGCTACCACAAAGCTTCCTAAGTATGTATAATTATATCCAGCAACTGCCTCATCAAGTTTATCACCTACTGCTTCTCCAACTGCTCCACCAACTGAACTTCCAACTTTTGCTGCTATTTCAGGTAAATGCATATTCCCTGTTGCTGCCCCTGCAAAAGCTCCTGCAATTCCAAGTGTAGCACTACCAACACCCCTTAAAATACTGCCAAAAAGAGAAACTTTTTTCTCTTTCACTATAGTTAATTTGTTAATATCAACCGTTACTAAATATTCTGCAGTATCAGGGCTCTCAACAATTTCATAACCCTTTGCTTTTAACTCTTCAACTACTTTTGCTTTTATAGGCTCTGTCGAAAGTCCACTTACAGAAGAAGTATTTTTAATTTCAATGTAAATTTTCTTAAGTTTTTGCTTTATTTCAGGGTTTAAAATTACTGGCTCCGCATTTGCTACATCTTTTACAGCATGCATACCAGAAAGTGCATTATAAAAATCAAACAGACCTGCTTGGGCGGTGAAAGGGATTAAAAATAAGATTGTAATAATTAAAGCTAAAACTTTAACTGTCTTCATACCCTCCACCTCTTGTTTTTATTTTTAGACATTTCTTGTAAAGATAGTCGCAATCCCTTTAGCCCCTCTTTGTCCTGCCGAGCGTTAGCGAGGTATCTTCCCAAAATGGTAGGAGGTCCTTCGGGTGCTTTCGCACCCTCAGGATGACCTGAGAGGCTTTCGCTCCTCAGCAATCCCTTTTTAAGTAGGGCAGGTTTCGACAAGAAATAGTTTATGTAGAGGAGTTTCCGCATCGGCGTTGGTCGCAATCCCTTTTTAAGTAGGGCAGGTTTCGACAGATTGTGGGAGGCTAATAGAAACAGAATCGCAAGAGTCGCAATCCCTTTTTAAGTAGGGCAGGTTTCGACTTATTCCATCTTGCAAATCAAGCCACGCAACCCCCGTCGCAATCCCTTTTTAAGTAGGGCAGGTTTCGACTTACTACGCCAAAGCTTTATAGTGTTGATGGTCTAAAAAGTCGCAATCCCTTTTTAAGTAGGGCAGGTTTCGAAGAAGGGAATAAAGTAGAAAGGATTAATTTTGTTTTATGTCGCAATCCCTTTTTAAGTAGGGCAGGTTTCGACAGGTGGTAAAATGGAAATGAGAGAAAAAGAAGTTTGTCGCAATCCCTTTTTAAGTAGGGCAGGTTTCGACGATGAAAATGGAAACACCTTTGTAAGTATAGAAGTTGAAGTCGCAATCCCTTTTTAAGTAGGGCAGGTTTCGACTTAGCCTCCTCTTGACAAAAATTTTTTTTGTGTTAATGTCGCAATCCCTTTTTAAGTAGGGCAGGTTTCGACGTATGTAGGGTTTGGGAACAAGAAGGGAGAAAGTTTATTGTCGCAATCCCTTTTTAAGTAGGGCAGGTTTCGACCCTAAAAGCTCGTAAGCCTTGTAAATTCTGTATTGTGCTTTTATTCACAAGAGAATTTTTCAAAAATTACCCCTTCAGAGAGCTTGCTAATTCAGCCATCCAGAGCAAAGGAAAGTAACTAAAAATGACTTAATTTGAGGACTAAAATTCAGCCATTTTTGCCTATTTCCGCTGAAAATGAGTTGCAATTTACTGGTGAATTTCTCTACACTTCAAAGTCTTTCTAAATAAGCCATACAGGGGACGCCAAAATTGTTTAATTATAGATATATATATCTACACGACCCCTTAACGCGAACGCACTACCCCCGTATTTAATTTTGACTTTTTTAAAACCTGCCCTGCCCTACCGCATTATTCAATTGTCAAAGAGCAAAGGAGTTTAAAACACCTATAGCTTCTAATAGTTATTATACACGATTTGTAAAAAAGTCAAGGGGGGTAGGGATGTTCAAAAAGTCACCATGCTTTAGGGAGACCCCTCGCTTCCGCTCGGAGAGACAGGAAGAGGGGAGACCTCTCGCTGACGCCTCGGGGAGACAAAAAGAGGAGCGCTCGGGGCGATAAAAAGGGAAGGTGTTCGGGGCGACAAAAAAAAGGGAAGCGCTCGGGGCGATAAAAAGGGAAGCGCTCGGGGCGATAAAAAGGGAAGCGCTCGGGGCGATAAAAAAAAAGGGAAGCGCTCGGGGCGATAAAAAGGGAAGCGCTCGGGGCGACAAAAAGTGGGTTCGGGGCGATAAAAAGGGAAGGTGTTCGGGGCGACAAAAAGGGAAGGTGTTCGGGGCGACAAAAAAAGGGGCTCGAGGATACAAAAATAGGGCATTCGGAGAGACAAAAAGGATGCTCGGGCTTACAAATGGGGTTCGGGATTACAAAATGGGCTAGCCGTTAAAGGCTCATAGCAACGAGCAATCGCTCAAGTTTACCTAAACTTTCTTAGCAGATCTGCCTTTAAATTGTATTTTTCGATGCGGTAGCTAAGCTGTCTCCTTGTGAAGCCAAGCTTTTTTGCTGCCTTTGATTGATTGAAGTTGCACTCGATGAGAGCCTTAAGGATCCTCTCCTTCTCCAAGTCCTGTAAGGTTTCCCGAAAGGGCTTTTGGGTATCCTGAACCCTCTTAGAAACATCTCCTTCAAACATCTCAAAAGGCAGGTCCTTAGGCTCGATCACCTCCCCTTCAGCAAGGAGGACAAGCCTTTCTAAAAGGTTTTCAAGCTCCCTAATATTCCCCGGGAAGGGATACTCAAGAAGTATCTCCATTGTTTTAGGGCTAAGCCTAACCCTCTTCTGATAAAGCTCGTTAAACCTCTTGAGAAAATGCTCAACAAGAACCGGGATATCTTCCTTTCTTTCTCTTAGCGGTGGGATAAAAATAGGGACGACATTTAGACGAAAGTAAAGGTCCTCGCGGAATTTTCCTTCTTGGATAAGCTTTTCCAAGGGTCTGTTTGTGGCGCAGATTACCCTTACATCAACCTTTATAGGTTTTGTGCTACCAAGCCTTTCGATGGTTTGATCTTGAAGAAAGCGGAGAAGTTTTACCTGAAGGGATAAAGGCATGTCCCCCACTTCATCAAGAAAAAGCGTTCCCCCATGGGCTAACTCAATTTTTCCTGGCTTTGCAGCAAAGGCTGAAGTAAAAGCCCCCTTCTCAAACCCAAAGAGCTCAGCCTCAAGCAGGGTCTCTGGAATGGCAGCACAGTTTATGGCTACGAAGGGTTTATCGCTTCGGTCGCTATTCATATGAATGGCTTTGGCTAAAAGCTCCTTTCCCGTTCCGCTTTCTCCCCGGATCAAAACCGTAGACCTCGTCTTAGCGATCTTGATACAGGTCTTCACTATCTCCCTCATCGCTTGACTGCGAAAAACAAGATTGTGGAACTGATACCTTTCTTTTATCTCCTGTTCAAGCTCCTCCCTTCTTGAACGCTCCCTCTCAAAGGTTTCATATAGCTTTATAGCCTGAGCAATAAGGACTGAGACAACCCCAAGCACGCGTAAATCCTCTTCAAAGGATATGCTCTCATCAAAGATCCTGTCAACGGAGAGAACCCCAAGGATTTCTTCATTTAGCTTGATGGGGACGCAAAGAAAGGAGATGTTGTTCTTGTCAATGCGGGCACCCGTTCGGTTCAAAAACAAAGGCTCTTTCCCGATGTTGGGGACGATTATCGGCTCCCCTGTCTCAAAAACCCTTCCAACTATGCCCTCCCCTACCTTGTATCTACCTCTTGCCATCTGCTCCGGAGTTAAACCAAATGCGGCAACGATCCGAAGCTCCCCCGCAGTTTTATCGTATAAGGTGACCGTGCTCCTTTGCATATCAAGATAATCGGATAGCAACTTCAAAGAGGTGTTCAAATTGTCGATGAGGTTAAAAGATGAATGTAGGACCTTGCTAATTTCAAGAAGTGCTGTAAGCTCAGCTTGAGTCCTCTCAAAGGGGCTCATGCTTTATAAAATAGCACTATATCAAATTTGTGCAACTCAGGGACAAAATTGACAAAATTGTTAGTTTATTACATATATTCGTCCCTATCTAACCTTGATTTTTCTTTATTTGCAAATTGGCATACTTCTTGTTAAAATGAGCGAACAAATTTTAAAACAAAAGGGGAGGTTATTATGGAAAGACCGAGGGATAAGAAGGATGTGCTTGAACTTTGCAAACAGTATGATGTTCGCTTCATTAGGTTTTGGTTTGTTGACATCCTTGGACAGCTGAAAAGCTTTGCCATTCATGTGGATGAATTACCAGCTGCTTTTGATGAGGGAATGGGGTTTGATGGTTCATCCATCCGCGGTTTCCAGAGGATTGAAGAATCAGACATGGTGGCTTTTCCCGACCCAAAAACCTTTGCCCTACTTCCCTGGAGACCCAAAGAAAAGGCTGTTGCTCGGATGTTTTGTGATATCTACACCCCAGATGGTAAACCCTATGAGGGCGACCCAAGATATGCCTTAAAGAGAGCCTTAGAGAAGATGAAAAAGATGGGCTTTACCCATTTTTACCTTGGTCCTGAGCTTGAGTTTTTCTACTTTAAATCTGAAAAAGCTCCGGAAATTCTTGATGTGGGTGGATACTTTGATTATCCAATGGATGCAGCTGAAGATTTAAGAAGAGAAACCATCCTTGCTTTAGAAAGCCTTGGCATCTATGTAGAATACTCTCACCATGAGGTTGCCCCTTCTCAGCATGAAATTGACTTAAGGTATGATGATGCTCTATCAATGGCTGACAAGGTCATAACCTACAAAATAACAGTAAAAGAGATCGCAAGAAAGTATGGCGTTTACGCAACCTTTATGCCAAAGCCAATCTTTGGACAAAACGGAAGCGGTATGCACACCCATCAAAGCCTTTTTATCAATGATAAAAACGCCTTCTTTGATGCAAACAACCCTTACCATCTTTCCGATGCAGCAAAGCACTACATCGCAGGGGTTCTCAAGCACATTAAAGAGATTACTTTGGTTTTAAACCAAACTGTTAACTCTTACAAAAGGCTTGTTCCTGGATATGAAGCCCCTGTTTATATCTGCTGGGCAAGAAGAAACCGTTCAGCCTTGATCAGGGTTCCTATGTATAAGCCTGGAAAGGAAAAAGCTACAAGGATTGAGCTTAGAAGTCCAGACCCAGCATGCAACCCCTATCTTGCCTTTGCCTGCATGCTTCACGCAGGACTAAAAGGAATTGAGATGAAGTATCCTCTTCCTGAACCGGTGGAAAAGGATGTCTATCACATGTCTCCAGCTGAGAGAGCAGCGCTTGGCATCGAAGAGCTACCCGGAAACTTAAAGGAAGCCATAGAGTACGCCAAGAAAAGCGAGATCCTTAAAGAAGCCTTGGGCGAGCACATCTACAACCAGCTTATCAGCGAGAAAGAAGCAGAATGGGACGACTATCGCATAAGGGTTACCGAATACGAAATCCAAAAGTATCTCCCAATTCTTTAGGGTAAAGACCTTGGGGGCGTTCGCCCCCAATTTTTTTATAGACTGGATAGACTGGAACAATTTAGCCTTCTTCTGACGCTGGAAACGATAACAAGGCTTCCTTCGCTTGGTTCATAGCACCTTCTGTCTAACGAGGATGCTCCTCGCATCGCTTGGGTAGAGCTCAACGTTCGGGGCGAGAGCCTCCCATCTGTCATCCCGAGGCGCGTTAGCGCCGAGAGACCCCTCGCTTACGCTCGGGGCGACAAAAAAAGTGACGCTCGGGGCGACATAAAAGGGGTCGTTCGGGACGGCTTCCCTCCTCACTTTGTTCGGGACGGCGTCCCTACTCACTTCGTTCGGGATAGCGTCCCCAGGAAGACCCCTCGGCTGACGCCTCGGGCAACAGAAGGAGGGCTTGCCAAAAACATTTTTAGTACAGCCCCACTCCCAACCTAACATCATCAACTGCCTGCGGTAATGCTTAAGTTCTCTATCAGAAAACCATCTGACAGTATTCTTCTCCAATTCTTGCATTAAGCACCTCAAGCTCCATGTCCTTATCCTCACCGAGAATGCCGTATGCATCTGCCCTGCACTGCCTGCAGTGTGTCATCTGAGGAACATAAGTTTTACATATGCTTCTCATGGTTTGAATCTCAGTATGTGTGGGGCTCCGTAAATGACTGAACTCTGCCTGTGGAATCAGAGCCATAATGTTCATTAAATGAACGCCTCTCTCACCAGCAAGCCGTGCAATTAAAGGGATTTCTGTATCGTTGACACCAGGGATTAAGACAGTGTTTATCTTCACAATCAACCCAGCGTCAATGGCGTCTCTAAGTCCTTTCCACTGATTGTATAAAAGACACTCGGCAGCCTCTCTGCCTGTATATCGTTTACCCCTATACAACACCCACGAATATATCCTTTCTGCTGTTTCTGGCCTTACAGCATTAATCGTGATTGTAATGCTCCTTACCCCTGAGCTCACAAGTTCTTCAAGCCTGTCTGGGAGATAAAGGCCGTTTGTGGATATGCATAAAATAAGCTCAGG